>Ga0180069_1000018_pt1 | contig 43728 bp, 34 predicted proteins | sample EasRivERM_16_10D_2_FD_121793 | JGI IMG/M metagenome (GOLD analysis project Ga0180069, IMG submission 121793) | Soil microbial communities from meander-bound floodplain in the East River, Colorado, USA - East River metaG ERMLT231B'_16_10D | ecosystem: Environmental > Terrestrial > Soil >...
ATCAATCTCGTGCGCCGTATGCTGAAAAAGGACGTGAAGGGCGCAGACGATGAGTTGCTGAAAATCGAGGAGCTAGCGCATCGCACGACCAAGGAGGTGCGCCATATGTTATTCACCTTGCGCCCGCTCATCCTTGAATCACAGGGTCTCACTGCCGCGCTCCAGGCGATGGCTGAAAAAATGCGTGAGACGTTTGCCCAAAACGTGATCATCAATGTGGACGAGCGCGTCCTTGAGAATTTGGAAATGGGCAAGCAGGGCGTGATCTTTTACATCATCGAAGAGGCGACGAACAATGCCCGCAAACACGCCAGTGCCTTCCATATTTGGGTGCGCCTGCGATCCTTTGAAACGGATATTGCGTTGTTGGAGATCGAAGACGATGGTCTGGGCTTCGATGTGGCGGCTGTGAACAAGTCCTACGATAAGCGCGGCAGTTTGGGGATGGTCAATTTGCGCGAACGCACGGAACTGGTGAACGGCTTGCTCAATATCGACTCTGCGCCCGGCAAGGGGACAAGGATTCAAGTCTATCTCCCGCTCACCGAGGAAGCCGCCGATCAATTGCATCACGCGAAGAGGTAAGTTGTAAAAAGGTGACAGTCACTTTAAAAGTGACTGTCACCTAAAGAGACCTTCTATAATTATTCCTGCCTTGATCACCGCCTTTGCCCGATGGCTGAGGCGGTTTTTTTCTTCCATGGTTAGTTCTGCCATGGTCTTTCCCAACTCTGGTAATAAAAATATCGGGTCGTAACCGAATCCGCCTGTGCCGCGTTCAGTGGGGATGATCTCGCCTTCACAGATTCCTTCGGCGATATAAATTTTCTCATCACGAGAATCGGGATCCTTAGCTCCGCTCAGGGTGACATAGCTTGTAGGAATCGCAATCGCAATCGTGGCGTGGAAGCGGGCTGTCCATGGGTGAGGTTTGTCTTGAAGTTTTTGTATAAGGTATTTGCGCCGTTCTGCATCTGTGAGTTTTCCGCCATTGAGAGATCCATAGCGCGCAGAATATAAACCAGGTGCGCCGTCGAGGGCGTCCACCTCCAAGCCTGAGTCGTCGGCGAGGGAGATCAGATTATTTGCTTTCGCAAAAGCAAGAGCTTTTTTCGTGGCGTTCTCGGCGTAGGTGAGACCATCTTCGATAACGTCGAGTTCGAGATTGATCTGCGCGGGTGTGACGAGGTCAATGCCGGTGTCGTTGAGCAGGTCTTGCAATTCAATGACTTTGCCCTGGTTGTTGGTGGCGATGAGGAGTTTGTGCATATGATTTTCTGTTGAAGTTGTTTTACCACGAAGGCTCACTAAGGTTCAGAAAGAATTTTATGGATTTCGTTTTTTGATTTGTTCTATTGCCCAGTTTGCATGTTCACGGATCATGGGTTCTTTGTCGTTGAGGGCGTTTTGCCGAAGGACTGGGAGGGCGTGCATATCGCCAGTGTTGCCTAACACAACCGCGACATTTCGCAAATAACCGCGTCGTTTGGCGCGCTGGATGGGAGTCCGCTTGAAGCGTTGATTAAAGGCTTGGGGTGTGAGAGTCAGTTCCTCGGTCAGAGAATGAGGCGGCTCTTTATCCGCAAAGGCAGAATCACCTTCAGGTGCGAATCGATTCCACGGGCAGACCATCTGGCAGATGTCACATCCGAAAACCCAATCTCCGATCTTTTCACGCAGTTCAATCGGGATGTCATCTTTGAGTTCGATGGTGAGATACGAGATGCAACGCCGCGCATCAAGAGTGCGATTGGGCAGAATGCAATCCGTGGGGCAGGCTTGAATGCAACGGGTGCATGTGCCGCAATGATCGCTGACGAAAGAGGAATCGGGTTCGAGCGCCAGATCAAGAAAAATTTCTGAGAGTAAAAAATATGAACCTTGTTTTGGATTGATAAGACAAGAGTTTTTGCCGATCCAGCCGATGCCGGCACGTTGGGCAAGATCGCGTTCGAGGATGGGACCTGTATCTGTATACCAACGGTTCTTTATTGGACCCCCAACCTGCTCCTCCATAAATTGAACGAGTTCTTTCATCCGCGCGGGGAGGATATCGTGATAATCATTGCCGTGGGCATAGGAGGCGATGCGCGCCCCGACCTCATTCCCGGCCCATCTGCCCGCTTCGTCTTCGCTATCGCTCCGCTCAGCGCGAGAGGGGGGATTGTAGGGCATAGCAAGGACCAAAATGGATTTACATTCAGGGAGAATCTCAAGCGGGTTGGCGCGGCGGGTGCGTGAACGTTCATCGGCAAGATAGTTCATTGTGCCATGATGATCTTGTGTGAGCCAATTTTCAAATGCGGAGTAGTGTGGAGGTGGTTCAGGAGTCGTCACGCCAGCCAGGATAAATCCCAGCTGGCGCGCTTTATCTTTGATACTTTGTTTTAGGTCTTGATTCACAAATCTTATTGTACGATAATCTGGACGTATAAAGCCTTGTTATCGTTTCCAAGGAAATTAACACCCAGAGCGTTTTGCAGGGTCCAGAAACTGAAATAAGTTCCGGCTAGATCAGGGGCTATGAAAGTTACTGAAACATCCACTTCCTGCCCGGGTGCGATGGCGGCGGTTAAGGGCTTTGCCTCGCCCGCCATTCGCTCTCCATAACTATATATTAATTTATAACCTGCACCCCACGCACAGGAGCCGGTGTTTTTGATCTTCCAGGTTTTTGTAAATTCCTGTCCGGGAGTCATGGTGGTGTTGTCAGGAATATTCACATCCACGGTTGCCACATCCCATGAATATTTATCGCATAGATCGATGGGAGTCCCTGCGGCGTTGGTGACTTGCGCTATGGGGGGCTCAGTGGCAGTGGCAGTGGCGGTTTGTTCGGGTGCATCTGTATTTGTTGCTGGCGGCGGAAGTACAGCTGTGAAAACTGCCGCGGTCAACGTAAATTGAGATACTACTGTACTAGCTGCTGAGGTGCGGACCGCCGCGACATCAGGCGTGGGTTCCTGGGGTGCGGCAGATCCGCAGGCGGCGAGTAACAGGCTACAGACAAGTAAGAGCGCGAGGTATTTTGAGTTCATCAAATCTCCTTCCGTTTAAAAGCTATGGACACTTTTCTTTTACTTCGAAATAAACGGATAAAATCACCCCGAAATAGGCACCGCCATCATCTTGCATGCGGAAGTGTGCCTCATATTTGCCCGGTGCACATGGCACATCCAGCCATATACCCATCTGAGAAACTTGACCTGCGGCTACGAATTCAACGTTTCTTGTGATCTCAAAAAACATTTTACCGCCAAGCTCAGGACTGCCGGCGAATTGAACAAGGGCATAACCATCATCCCAGATGCAGTCGCCGGTATTTTTGATCGCCCATATTTTTTGAACGTCATCACCAGGTCGTAGAGTTGCGCCATCTGGAACAGTAATGTCAGCTTCAAAGGCGCTATTATGGCAGGCATCACCCAGCGCGGCAGTTGCCGGGCTTTGCGATGTGGGCAGGACTGGCACTGAAGTAATCCCTGCCGCAGGTGTGCTGACAAATGATAAAGTCGGGAGGGTAGCCACGCCTGCTGTGCCGGCCGTTGAAATGGATGCTTGTGTGTTGGTGGGAGTAGCAGTGTTTGTAGGGAGAGCCTGCGCGGTCTGTGTGAATTGCACCGAAAGTTGGGCTACGGTTGTTCCGACGATCGCAGTATTCATGGCATTGACATCAAGCGTAGGGACGGCGGTCGCGCCGACATTACAGGATGTTAAGAGCAGGGCGGCAGTGAGCATAACCAGCAAGGTCTGCCGCATTGATCTACTTGAAAACATAATTGTTACCTCCATCAGTAAATAGTTAAGTATATGGGTTGGATGTCATATTTGACAATCTTCCAATCTCATTATACTGCAACGCCTATTACGTTGCAGAAAGCGTTGCGACACCCGAATTATGGGTATGAGGTGGGCGGTGTGGCTGTTGCGGTGGCGGTTTGGGTGCTAGTGGCAGTCACCGTTGGTGAAGGAGATGGGGTGAATGTCATTGTGGGCGGTTGCGCGCTGAGTCTTGATATCCTTGGCGCGATCCACAATGCATAATCTTCATGCGCCGAGCCATTTGCCAGAACAGTCAGTATAAATTTTACCTTTTGCCCATTAAATGCATTAAGGTCCACGTTGACGGAATAAGATTGACCCTCATAAATTTCATTCCATTGACCGAGGGTTTGGACTGCGCCATTACCGATCTGATATTGAAGTTTGAAGATCATGTTACAGTCATTGGCTTTATACAGACAATTGATCGACGCCTGAAAGCGATCACCAGATTGAATTGTGAACTCCGGGTATTTGCCGCTGATCATGCCATCCTTCACAATTTGCGGATGAGTGACCAGACCTTTATTTTGAGTAGTGCCATTTTCCGTTTTTGGTGAATTGAGGACAAGCACAAAGCCTTTATTGTCGCCATCCGTTCCGGGGCAGGGCAGGTTTTGCGAATCGTTTTTCCAATCTGCTGTGCAATATTTTTCGAGAAAATCGAAGCCCAGGATCGTATAACCGCTTATATTCACATCCACATAAATACTATTCTCGCCTGAACTTCCAACCCCGAACAACGCCCCGGATGCATTCCGCAACTTCCAATAGCCCTTAAAGCGACCGCTTTGATTGGGCGCAGTCATTTGGACGGGAAGATCAACGGTCTGACCGGGCGCTACATTGCCCGGCAACGAAATGGAATTCTGTGCCCCGAGCTTTTCACCATTCACAAATACGAGCGCGTAGGCTGTTGTCCAGTTACATGTCCCTATATTTTTGATCCGCCAGATTTTTGTAAAGGGAACCCCCATGCCTACATTTGTACCATCCGGGTAGGTTACATCGGTGATAAATGCCGCCGCGTCACATTTTGCGCTGGGTTCCAGAGGCGGCACAGCTGTATAAGTTTGGAGGGCAATGGGGCTGGTGGTTGGGATTGTCAATGTCCCGGTGGGAGATGGTTGTGAGGTCAGGGCTATGGCACCCTGGGTGGACATCGCGCTTAAGGTCTCAGCCGCGGATGTATACAGCGCGTCAAGGGTAGCCGCAGGCTGGGGCGCGGCTGATGCAAACGGACTGCATGCCAGGACGACGCCCAAAACCAGCGCGAGGAATATCGGTTTTTTGAAATTCGAAATATGCATATGAGCCTCCGTAAAATATGCCGCTTATTATGACGCTTCAAATGAGCGCAGGGTTCCCTGCATATCCGGCCGAAGTTTAATAACTTCGGCCGGATATGGCATAACACTATGCACTGATTGTGGAGGCTTTGAATAAAGGTCTGGTTATTATTGTAAATCTGGTGTTATGGACACTCATTTAAGAAAACAGCCCGGTCATATATTTGAGGCGTTGGCCCTGTAACGATGATCTGCATCCAGCGCGGATTGGGGCTGTCACCCTTGCCAACCATCCATTCCCGTGAAATGGTTTGTGACCCCGCCTCAGTAAACTCCATGGTCTTTAGGCCGCTTTCATTTCCGTCTTTTTGATCCCAGTAGTAATCGAACTCATATGGTCCGTTCGTCGTGATCGTGGCATACACCGTATACCGAACATTTGTCGGACAGCCTTCTTCCGGGTCGCGCACGATATTATATGTAACGCTCATAATCCCATATGGGAGTCTTTTTGCGCTTGAAACATCCACTTGTACATAAAAAGGGTCGCCGGTTGGACCTGCACCAAAATAAGCATTCCACGGCGTTTGGATCGACCAGTAGCCAATCGCAATGCCATCCGCACCGGGTGCCCTTAGATAAATGGTTATGTCCTTTGTCTCGCCAGGCGCAACAGTTTCCGGTAATGAATATGAGGTCAGCCCACCCATCAGGTCACCGCTCCAATAAACCAATTGATAGGTTGAATCCCAGGTGCAGGTGCCTGTGTTTTCCAATGACCACGTCTTCCAAAAGGTTTCGCCAGGCTTTAACAACACGCCATCCGGGGGATTCTCTGCCGCCAGCCGCGCCGAGACCGTACAAGCCGGCGCGCCAATAACACCCGCGGGTGTATTCGTTGCAACAATATCGGCAAGTGGAGTAGTTTCCATAGTTGCGGCAGGGGTTAAAGTTGGCGCATTGGCTATTTTCGTCAATGAATTTTGGGCCTGTACAGTTTGTGCCACGGCTGTTGAAATATCTGCCTGTGATTGAGCAGACGGACCACACGCACCCACGATGAAAGTCAGGATACTCAGCGCGCTGAAAATTTTATATTTGTGAAGATCAAACATTCGGTTTCCTTTCATAATCCGGTAGATTTCTCGCGAAAGTCGTCTTTGCCGTAGAGCTAACGAGTTTTCCTAGTGATCTCGATGGCTAGGCAATGTTTACTTATGCAAGGGTTCAATTATACCGTTTTCAAAAAGAACGCCCGGCACGTTGATGTGTCGGGCGTTGATCGTTACGGAATTGCGATCTGTGGACTGACCCACACTGCCCAGTCCTGTGTGGCAGGACCGTTTGCCAAAACCCCCAACACAAATTCCAATGATTTACCCGCCAGGCTGGTCAAATCCACGTCAATGCTTTTCATTGTGCCGTCACATGTTTCTGTCCATTCGCCAAGCGACTTTAGCACACCGGCTTCTTTGTAGTTCAACTGGAATTTGACATTGCCTGAGCCACACGTTCCGTCCGGCTTGAGGAGGAATCCAATTTTCGCTGTAAAATGCTCACCTGTAACCACGGTATAGGCGGAATAACGACCTGTGATCACACCATTATCCACTTGTTGCGGATGAGTTTCCAGAACCTTGGTCTGTGTAAGGCCGTCTTCCACTTTTTGACCGTCCTTATACGTCGCAAAGCCATTTACATCGGTATCGAGTCCACCAAAGGTGAGATTACCTGCACCGCTGATCCAGACGGCTGAAGAGGCTCTGGTATGAAAATCATAGCCCGAGCTAAATACCGCCACCTTGATCTCGACAAAAAAGGATTTACCCAGATTGCCGCCTAAAACCGGAAGCAGAACACCGGACGGATTGCGCAGACGCCAATAGCTTCGATAGGTATTATTCGTGGTTGGGGCGGTGAATGTCACCGAAACATCCACCTCCTGCCCGGGGGCAACGGTTCCGATCGGGTCGATCACCGGCGACATTGCCTCACCGCTATCAAAGACCAGTGTATATCCAGACCAGCTGCACGTGCCTGAATTTCTTAATCGCCAGGTTTTTTTGAACATGGTGCCGGGCGCAAACACAGTCCCATCCGGGATCGTTACATCCTTGATGAATTGTGCCTGATCACATGCTGCGGTAGGAGATGCAATCGGTGTGATCGAAGTGGGTGCTGCTGTGGGAATCGTAATCGCTGTATTCGTTGGCTGTGGCGGGGGGATCGTGGGTGTGCTGAAAGGCACTGTTTGGGTTAACGAGGCCTGCACCGTTAATGCCGCGGCAGTAAACACAACATTCGGGCTGTTGGGGTCTTGTGTGGCTGTACCCGATGGCAGATTGCAGGCCGAGATCACCAGCGTCAAAATGCTCACAATTGAAATAATACGTAAAGTCCTAAACATTTTATTCTCCTCAATCGATTCAATATTTTACACGAATACAGACGGACAAGCACTACCCTTTGTTCCTAGATACAGACGAAGAACAGCGCTGCTTTTCAGGCCGGAGCCTGCTTCAACATCCCAGACCTTTGCCAGGCTGGATATTATTAAGTGACCTTACACACACTTGCTTGATGGTGGTCTGAGAGAAGTGTAAACTGCGAAAGGTGAATTATGAACCCGCAAGGAATTGCAGAATCAAAAACAGGAGTTGAGGAAACTCCTGTTTTGTTGAATCAAGCCGAAAGGGAGAAAGCTTGCGCTGAGTGATATCGAAGCGAGGCGTTATTTCTCGTAGGGTTGACCATCCGCGGCGGGTGGAATGGCGCGTCCCACCACACCTGTCAAAACGATCATTGTCACAATGTAGGGAGCCATGAGCAGAAATTGCGATGGAATGGGCACGCTCAGGATCTGCAGTTTCACCTGCAGCGCATCTGCGAAACCGAAAATAAGCGAGGATGTGAACGCGCCAATGGGATTCCACTTGCCGACGATCATCGCCGCCAGACCGATGAAACCTTTGTAGTTGGTCATCTGTTCCTCGAAGCGGCCCACCGACCCAATAGTGAAATAGGCGCCGCCCAGACCCGCAATGACGCCGCCAATGATCACATTGATAGAGCGAGTGAGGTAAACATTTACGCCCAGCGTATCTGCTGCTTTGGGATGTTCGCCAACAGCTCGGGTGCGTAAACCCCAGGGTGTGTAGAACAACATAATGTGCATGGCAATCACCAGCAGGATCATCAAGTAAATGATGATATTGTTCTCGAACAACATCGGTCCAAGGATCGGGATTTTAGCCAGCCCAGGGATGGAGATCCTGGGGAAGACACCTGAGTTGTTGAGCATATCACCACTTTTTTGCAGGAAGCGTGAACCCATAAAAGCGGTGAAGCCTACGCCAAAAATATTAATGGCAACACCGCTAACAATCTGATCCACTTTAAAACGAATGACCAGGTAGGCATGCAGTGCGGCTACCAGCCCGCCGATTAGGATGGCAGCGAACAAGCCCACATATAAATTATGAGTCACGGTTGCAGCTACAACTGCCGCTTGCGCCGCCATGAGCATGATCCCTTCGATGCCGACGTTGATGACCGCTGAACGTTCACTGATGACGCCGCACAGCGCCGCGAGTGCGATCGGTGTAGCGCTCACGAATGAACTGTTGAGCATGCCGGTTAGGTTAAATGACTTGCCTTGAGCTGCCCAGGTGAGGAAGGCAATGACGAAAGTAATTGCCAGAATGCCAATGAGCCAGCCCGTGGAGCGGACTCCACGCGCCAGTTGGAAGGCGCCGAAAAATACGGCAATACCTGCCATGAGCATAACAGTCATCTGGGCTGGGACAACAATATCTGGAATTGGCAATGCTTGCGAACCTGCCAGGTTGGTGCCATAGGTTGTTTGTAAACCGGCTTGCGTATTCAAGCCAAAGACAAGATAAATAAATAAGCCTACAGCGATCAGGACGATTCCGTAAATAACCTGTGATCGTTTTGCGAGAGCGGTATTGATGGTTGCATTTATGGTTGTCATATGTCGCTCCCTATTTGCCCCAGCCGCGGGTCAGCACGGTTTCTTCCACTTTGAGGCTCTTGATACGATACAGCCAGCGGATGATCTCGGGCGCGGCAACGAAGATGATGATCATGCCCTGGATAATGGAGATGATATCAATGGGGATACCCGCCATGAATTGCATACGCGTCGCGCCGCTTCGTAAAAAGCCAAAGAGTAATGCAGAGATCACGACGCCAAATGGATGGCTCTTGCCCAATAGGGCAAGTGCGATAGCGTCAAAACCATAGCCTGCAGAGAAGCCCTGTCCGACCCAGTGGTCAGTACCGAGCACTTGAGCGGAACCGGCCAGCCCAGCCAACCCGCCTGCCATCGCCATCACCAACACCAGGTTTTTCACGATGCTCATGCCCGCATATTTTGCCGCATCCGGGTTGGCGCCCACCGAGCGGATTTCAAAACCAAGTGTGGTTTTGAAGAGGAACCAATATAAAGCATACGCAACCACAAATGCCAGGATTAAGCCCCAGTTCAAGCGGATCGGATCCGGGAAGAAACGCGGCAATTGCGCGCTCAGTTCCACAGTGGGGGTTACGGGACGGGACCCCGAGGCTTTCATGGGACCATTCAATAACCAGGTGCTTAATTGGATAGCGATCCAATTCATCATGATCGTGTTGACTACTTCATGCGCGCCAAAGCGTGCTTTGAGATAACCAGGAATAACGCCCCATAAAGCGCCGCCAGCCGCGCCACCTAGCAAAGCCAGAGGGAGATGTATATAGGCAGGCAAGCCTGTGAGACTATAGCCAACATAAGCTGAACATAATGCGCCAATGAAAAATTGCCCCTCAGAGCCAATGTTGAAAAGCCCGCATCGAAAACCAAGCGCAACAGAAAGCCCGGTGAAGATATACGGTGTGGCGGTCACAAGACTTTCGGTGATTGGGTAAATGGCCCTGAGCAAACCAGCCGTTTCACCGGTGGTAAATAATTGTTGAAAACCGGTGAAGTATCGAACCGGGTCACCAAAAGAGCCGACGAATAACGCACTATAGGCAGTAAAGACGTTCGCGCCACTGAGGATGATGGCAAACGCGCCAATGATCAAACCCGTTAGCACAGCCAGCGCGGGAACGCGCAACGCATCCCGCAATGAACCACCGCCGATGCCTTCAGGAGTTTTGGGTTTTGATTCGTTTTTTTCAGTCACAGAAGGCTCCTAGAAAACTTTCTCGGCAGCAGCAGAACTTTTGGCTGTCGGGGTTTCAGAGGGATGGATGCCCGCCATCAGCAAACCAAGGTATTCCTTGTTTACTTTGTTCGCATCAAGAATGTCCATGATGCGGCCCTTATACATTACGGCAATGCGATCCGAAAGCGCCAGGATCTCGTCCAACTCAGAGGAAACCACGAGCACGCCTGTGCCTTCATTGCGTTTCTTGATGATCTGGGTGTGAATATATTCGATCGAGCCCACATCCAGCCCGCGGGTCGGTTGTGAAGCGATCAGCAGATGAATAGGCCGGGAGAATTCGCGTGCCACGATCACCTTTTGCTGATTGCCGCCTGAAAGCGTGGAGGCATTCACGTAAATATTTGGCGTGCGCACATCGTATTGTTTGACCAATGCCTCAGCATTGTCGAAGATTGTTTTTTCCTGCAAAGAAACACCTTTTGCAAACGGTGATTGATAATATGTGCATAGCATCATATTGTCATGGATGGGGAAGGAGAGCACCAGTCCATGACGTTGGCGATCTTCTGGAATATGCGCCACACCATATTCCAGAATTTTGCGCGGCGTTGCATGGCGGATCGTGTTCCCAAGCAAATGCATTTCGCCGCTTTCCGTGGGCAATAATCCGGTCAATGCGTACACAAGTTCGGTCTGGCCATTGCCTTGTACTCCGGCAACCCCCAGCACTTCACCTTTCCTGACATCGAACGTAACTCCGTTGACAGTTAAATTCTGGCGTTCATCGCGCACATAAAGATCTTTTACTTCGAGCACAGCTTCCTTGGGTTTGGCAAGTTGCTTCATCACAGTTAATTTTACATCGCGTCCCACCATCATAGAAGCCAGTATCTCCGGGCTGGCTTCCTGCGGGTTGATCGAGCCAACTACACGTCCGAGGCGCAGAACTGTAATGTCGTCTGCCACGTGCATTACTTCTTTTAATTTATGTGTAATAAAAATAATGGATTTGCCCTTGTCGATCAGCGATTGGATGATCTTGAACAGACCTTCCACTTCCTGCGGCGTCAGTACCGCAGTGGGTTCATCCAGGATCAAAATATCGGCGGAACGATACAGGACTTTAATAATTTCAACACGTTGCTGAATACCGACCGGCAGGTCTTGAATATACGCGTGCGGATCCACTTCCAAACCGTACTGGTCTGAAATTTCCCGGATGCGCGCAGCTACTTTATCTTTATCCAAAAAGAGACGGTTTTTGGTTGGCTCCACGCCCAGCATTACGTTTTCAGTGACGGTCATGACCGGAACAAGCATGAAGTGTTGATGTACCATGCCAATGCCGCGTGCGATGGCATCGTTGGGTCCGTGGATCTCGACTTCCTGCCCGCGTACGAGGATCGTACCTTCATCGGGTTTATATAACCCATACAAAATGTTCATTAACGTGGTCTTGCCTGCGCCATTTTCCCCCAACAAGGCAAGGATCTTGCCTTCTCGTAAACTGATATCAATATGATCGTTTGCAAGCACGCCGGGGAATCGCTTGGTGATGCCGCGCAGTTCCAGAACATTGGTCATGCCTTAGCCTCCGCATACGGTGAATGATGTTTGCTCATCTGCTAATCCTTCGACAGGCTCAGGACAGGTTTTAGCACATTTCTACTAGGAAAACAAGCGTAAATTAATAGATGAACATGTTGTTGCAAGAGAGTGATGAACTCACTTTATAAAGTCACGCTCAGAGGCGGTCTACTCTGAAGAGTACAATGTGTGACCGCCGTGTTTTACAGGTTACACTGCAGGGTCTCAGACCCTGCGAGAGCATAAAGTGCGTAAGGTAACTCATGGAAAAATGGGTCGGGGAATTGCTTCCCCGACCCAAATACAAACAGGTGAATTACTCGACCTTGACTGCGCCGGAAATGATATCGGCTTTGAGTTTATCGAGACCAGCGGTGAGTTCGGCGGAAGCGCCGTTCACAGCAGCAAGACCCACACCATTATTGGCGAGGGTACCGACATACACGCCACCTTTGAAGGTGCCATCCTTGGCGGCTTTGATGGCATCGAATACGGCAACGTCCATGTTCTTCAAGACACTGGTGAGAATAACGTCGGTATATTCGCTGGCTGAAACGGTCCAGTCAGTGTCCACGCCGACGATCATGCAGGAACCAGTTTCTTTGCAGTACGCGGCCGAGCCGAGGCCCACAGGTCCAGCTACCGGCATGACGATATCAGCGCCTTCCTGAACAAAGGATTCAGCGAAGGAACGGCCATCATCGAGGGAGTTAAAGTTACCGGTGAAGGAACCATCATTGGCAGCGGTATCCCAACCAAGAACTTCAACGGCGGTGCCCATATTCTGGTTATAGTAATTTACACCAGCCTGGAAACCCTTCATGAAGATGGTTACGGTCGGAATGTTGATACCACCGAAGGTGGCAACCTTGCCAGTCTTGGTGGAGGCGGCAGCGGCGTAACCTGCGAGGAAACCAGCTTCATCGGTCTTGAAGGTCAAGCCTAACACGTTGGGCAGTTCGGTGGTGGAACCGCAGGTCTTGCCTTCCTCAACGCCAGGGTAACAATCAGGATAGGCGTAGTCCACGATTGCGAACTTCTGATCGGGGTTGGCTTTTGCGGCGTTTCCGGTAGCCGTGCCGAGCAGGAAGCCGACGGTGACAATCAAGTCAGTATTTTCATCGAGAAATTGCTGAATGTTCTTGTCGTAATCGGATTGCTGGGTTGATTCCAGATATTTGCCTTCGACACCCAAATCAGCAACAGCATTTTCGACGCCCTTCCATGCCGTGGCATTGAAGGACTTGTCATCAACACCGGCAAGGTCGGTCACCTGACCAACCTTGAAGCCCGCTGCAGCGCCACCACCGCAGGCAGAAAGCGCCAGCGAAGCGACGATCAACAAGGCTATAACAGAGTACAGCTTTTTCATTGTTCTTCTCCTCTAGAAGTATAAAAATTTTGAAGGCATGCCTTGTGGGATGCCTTACGACTTTGCAAGTATAAATCTTTATTTTTTATTGTGCAAGCCTGAACAATTTGCATTGCAGATTAAGACATTTTGGATTGGTGGAACTCATTCCTTTTCAACAGGTACATGCGTTTCAATTTCACCGCTTGCCAAACCAGCCAGGATCTCTTCCATCTCCAGGATTAAACTTTTTTGAACGACTGATTCCAGGGAGACATACCCAATCGGACTCAATCCTGCATCTGCCAAATTCCCAGCCCTCACGCGCCGCATCAATTCCTGGACCGTGAAACTGGCGCGTCCCAAAACAGATGTAACCACACTTGAGCCTTTATCTCCCAGCGAAGCGAGCGCCGCGCCCTGATTGCGTTCCGCCCCAATCGCCTGGACTTTCGCCTCAGCCGCCGCGCGTAATGCGCCCACACCAGTCTCACCGCCCACCGCAAAGATCACATCGGCCCCGCGTTGGATAAGACTTTGTGTATTCTCAACGCCCCAGGCTTCATCAATGAATAGCTTCTCACTACTGCCAGCATCACGATAGGCGACAACGACCTCAACTGAATCATCCACATATTTTGCTCCTGCACGAAATCCTTCGCAATAGCGCCACATTGAGTCGATACCCGAGGTCTCACACACCGCGCCGATGATATTTGTTCTGGTCAGGCGCGCCGCCAATGCCCCGGCAAAGAAGCCCATTTGATCCTCCGCGAAGGTGACTGAGATGAAATTGGGCACGGACTCTTCGTCAGGTTGGCTCATGCCGATAAAAACAGAATCAGGTTTGCCCTGAGTTGGGTCGAAGGGATACCGGTCCGCGCTGTGAAGCGTGGCATCTTGCAGACCGATCCCGGATGTGATGATCACGTCATATCCCGCATTTACAAAGAAGGCAATGTTCTTTTCGTAATCGCGCGCATCCACAGATTCGATGAAAGCGATTTGATCAACCATGCCATTTGCTTTGGATTGCTCCAACCCTGCCCACGTATTTTGATTGATCCCAAAATCGTTCAAGCCTCGGGTGTCTGTCACCAACGCCGCGCAAAACACATCTTCAAGAAAACAAACTGGCGATGGTGTGCAGGCAGTGACGCCCAAAAGCACAATCGCCAGAAAATGGATTAATTTGATTCGCAACCTGCAACTCCGCTTACATCTTTTGCGCTTCGCCGCGTTTTACGCCGAACATAAGGACGAGTGCGATCAGTAGAGTGATTGGGGCAAATGCCATTAATGTATTGTAATTGTTGCCAGTTAATCGAATCAGCGCTCCATTTGAAATGGGTCCCGCGATGGCAGAGAGCGTAGAGAAGAGGTAGTACAAGCCTGTAAATGTGCCGATGCGCGCTGTAGTGGTCATATCCACAACCATTGGCAGAGAATTAATATTAATCAATGCCCATGCAATACCACCCACCATCAGGAAAATACTGATCCCGGGAATTTCACCCAATACAGGCAATTTTGTAAGTACATTTGTGAGGGTGGCTAAAGGTGTAATGGATATTCCAAAAATTGCTGATGCCAGCAGGATGATCCCAACAGAGATCGTCGCGCGCCTGCCAAATTTTGCTCCTATAAATCCAGATGGAAGCGCGAATAAGACAAAGAGCAACGAGAGATGGCCAAGCAAACGGCTTCCATCTTCCACTGGCATGCCTAAATGATTCCTTGCGTACAAGGTAAAGAATGCTTCAATTGCAGTGTAGCCCAGGAACCAGAAGAAAATGGCAAAGAGCAGTCGCAGAGCACTCTTGTCTTTATCGTTCCATACTTCAACAAGGCTTTCGATGATGTTGTGTTTTTCAGTTTCAACAAACTCTGTTTGCTCTTTGATGAATAGAAAAACCAGTAACGCGGCAAGTATAACCAACCCGGACCCAACCCAGAAGGGAAGTCCGGGATTGATCTTATACATTGCACTGCCAGCCAGAAAAGCGATAATGCCGCCCACACCACCCATGAAATTTATTATCCCATTGGCTTGTGAGCGTTTTTCTGAAGGTGTTATATCAGGCATTAATGCAACAACTGGCGTGCGCCAAAACGCCATGGCAAGGAAGAAGGATGTGGTGCATGCGACAAAGAAAGGCAGAATTCCTGCCAGAGGAATTAATCCAAATGCAATTGCTGATAGAGGTACGCCAATCAGGATAAATGGCATGCGCCGCCCAATTTTTGTGCGAACGCTATCAGACCAGACCCCAACAGTAGGCTGGATGAATAATGCCGCAATATTATCAAGTGCCATGAAAAAGCCGATAACACTTGTCGAAAGACCAAATTTACTTTGTAGGAAATTTGGTACGTAGGAGTTGTATAAGGCATTCAATATACTTACCCCAAAGAATCCAAAGCCGAGTAAAAAGATTTTGCCGTAACTGAATTTCATGTTTTCCTCCAAAGATGGGTCGCAAGTTGCAGGTCACAGGTCAAAAGTCAAACATCCTGACCATCGACTTTCGACCTTAGATTTCCGAGAAATTTCCTATCCTTCTCGCTCAATTCCGCCTTCTCAAGCATATCGGGTCGCTTATTAAGAGTTCGGGTTAGCGCCTGTTCCCGGCGCCATTTTTCTATTTTGGCATGATTGCCGCTGATAAGCACATCCGGGACTTTTGCGCCGCGATATTCGGGTGGTTTGGTGTAGTGCGGATATTCCAGCAAACCCATGGAATGTGAATCATCTTCCGCGCCGGTGGGGTCGCCGAGCACGCCGGGGATGAGACGTGAGACGGCGTCGATGATCATCAACGCGGGGAGTTCTCCGCCGGTAAGTACGTAATCGCCAATGGATATTTCATCGGTGACGAGATGTTCGCGGATGCGTTCGTCCACGCCTTCGTAGCGGCCGCACAGGAGTGCAATTCTTTCGTAACGGGATAATTCCTCCGCCACACGTTGATCGAAGACGCGTCCCTGTGGGGTGAGTAAAATGATTGGTATGTTTGAAGCAGGCTTGTCCTGAGTTTGATCGAAGGGTGTCGGCTGAGTCTGAGGCGCAGCCATTCCTAATACTGATTCAACCGCCTCGAAAACCGGTTCAGGTTTCATCACCATGCCGCCGCCGCCGCCATAAGGAGTATCGTCGGTGGTGTGGTGCTTGTCGTGGGTGTAGTCGCGGATGTTATGTACGCGCACATCGACCAGCCCTTTTTGGCGGGCGCGTTTGATGATGCTGGTATCGAGATAGGTGGGGAAAACTTCAGGCAGGATCGTGAAAACGTCGAACTGCATGGTGTGATTCTATCATCTTTCCCCTGTAGAGCCTCCTAATTTTTCGTTTATATTTTCATGGTAATATGAAAATATGTATTTACCGAGAAGCACGAAATGGAGCATGAATCGCCGCCGCAGACGTCCAAACTATTTTGGCTGGTTTGTCTTTGCGTTGGTGGTGTTGTTTGGTTATTATTTCAACCAGGTGTACTTGCCTGCCTCGCCCTTGTTGGCTGGTCCCACGCCGACTGAGACGCGTTCACCCGAATCGTATGTGACTGAAGCAGAGAAACTTTTTGCAGATGGAAAACTAGATCAAGCCATGGACGCATATCAAGCGGCGATCAATGCCTCGCCGCAAGACCCGACTTTGTACGTGGCACTGGCACGCGTGCAAGTGTGGGCAAGTAAGTTTGAGGAGGCCCAGGCGAATGCCGAGAATGCCTTGTTGTTGAACAATAATAATGCCATGGCGCATGCTGTGCATGCCTGGGCATTGGATTTTCAGGAAGGTAAAAATGGTCAGGCGCTGGAGGCCATTGAGGAGGCGTTGAAACTTGATCCCAACAACGCGATCATTCAAGCGTATAACGTGGAGATATTGGTTGACTCCGGTTTTGATAATTATGCCAGGGCCGCCGAAGTTTCACGTGTAGCGCTGGCTCTTGATTCGAATATTGTCGAGACACACCGGGCGCGTGGCTATCTCCTTAATGTCACGCAAAATTACGATGAAGCCATCCGTGAATACGAAGAGGCGATCAAACTAAACCCCAAGCTTGCGGTTTTATATATGGAACAGGGACAAAATTATCGTGCGATTTCTGCGAAGGATGAAGCTATTCAGGCATTTACACTGGCAAACACTCTAATTCCATTGGATCCTGAACCCGATTATTGGATATCGCGTACGTATGCAACTTTTGGGGAGTATTCCAAAGCCTTGCAATATGCGGATTCAGCAGTACAGAATAGCCCCGCTGATGCTCGCAAACGCGGCAATTTGGGTGTGATGTATTATCGCAATTTGTTATGGGATGAAGCAGTGCAGGAACTTGGGCTGGCGATCTTCGGCGGCACAACTGAGGATGGTGTGGAGGTCAAAGGGATTCCGCTATCCAATAGTCAGCTTGTAACAGAGTTTTATTTTACGTTTGGGTTGGCACTGGCACGCACCAATCAATGCGGAGAGGCGTTGCAGATCGTACAGGAACTTCAGTCCAAGGTGCCATTGGATGAGATCGCCATGGATGCGGCTAATCGGACGATAGAGATCTGCCAGGAAAATTTGAATAATCCCGCGGTGGATACACCTACACCGGACCAGGTCGAAGTGCCCACCAGCACTGCCGAAACAGAGACCCCGGTTGCCACGCCATGAACATCGCGCCGCGTCGTCCGCTTTTTAATCGCAGACCCCAGTCGAACATCTATCGCATGTTCCTTTGGGTGATGATGATTCTGGGCGGGATATGGATGATACAGAAGTTGACCACCGGTGAGATCAAACCTTTATTTGAACCGACTCCGACCCCTACGCGCGCGGTCGAATCCTTTTTGCTGGAGGGGGAGGCCAACTTTACCGCTGGAAACTTAAACAATGCGATCACAGCCTACCAGGAAGCTGTGCGCGTGAACCCAAACGATGCGGTAACCTGGGCAAAGTTGGCGCGCATTCAAACATATTCATCCGCATTTTTGATCACCAATGCTGAGAAAAAAGAGCGTTTGCTTTTGGCACTCGAGTCTGCCAGAAGGGCGGTGGAGCTTGCGCCGGATGACAGCACAGCCCACGCCATTCTGGCTTTCACTCTGGATTGGAATGCCAATACTTCGATCTATAGTGATGATCTGCGCCAGGTGGATAAGTTTCTGGTTGAGGCCGAGCAGGAGTCGTTGATGGCCCTGCAGAAAGATAACACCAATACCCTGGCGCTGGCATATTACGCAGAAGTCCTTTTGGATCAACAGAAATGGGATCTCGCTGAACAATTTATCAATCAGGCGCTTGAACGCGAAGACTCGAACCAGATGGATGTATATCGCGTGAATGCGGCTGTGCTTGAGACGCTGGGACAATATAACCTTGCGATTCCTGAATACGATAAGGCGATTGCCATCGAGCCGAACTTCACATTTCTTTATCTGCGTGCGGGTGCAAATTATCGCCGGCTTGCGCTTGCGATCCTGGACCCCAAAGCCGCACGACCTGTTTATGAAAAGTCACTGGAGTATTTTCAGAAAGCCGCGCTCATCAATGAGCAGATCGGGGTGAAAGACCCAACGCCATATCTGTCAATCTCCCGTACATATTCACAATTGGGTGAGTTCTTTGCCGCCGCGCTTAATGTGCAGGCTGCGCTGGAGTTCGAGCCAACCAATCCAGATATTTATGGACAGTTGGGCGTGGTGTACTTCCGTTCGAGAAATTATGAAGGCTCGATTTTCTCATTGAAATGTGCGATACGCGGATGTTCGGGTGACGATTCATGCCTGGGACGTGGATTGGAAAAATGCAACTCTGCGCTTGGCCCTGAATATAGTGAAAATACGATCATCGGACTCCCAATCTCTCCGAATACGATTGTGTATTACTATATCTATGGTTCCGTCCTTTCTGCATTGAGTCGTCCGCGGGATAATAAATGCGGAGAGGCGAATCAAATTTTTAGTGAAGTAAGAGCAGAACTCGTTGCCAACCCGGATGCTTATACTGATGGATATCAAACGATCATCAACATTGTTCAAGCAGGCGAAGCCATTTGCCAGTCACTGGCTGAGGATGGCGCGCCAGCCTCCTCGGTTCTGGGTGAGGCGGTTACATCCACACCTGAAGTGGGGGTGAGTGATATGACAGCAACGCCGACTCCATAACATTAGTGTGTCGCGCTCTTGTAAGAGCTTTGTAAGAAATTCAACAATCCCCTTGACTTGCCTCTACGAAATAGGTATTATTGGAATTAGCACTCTACGAGTTGGAGTGCTAATTTCGTGATTATGCAAAATTTGCAAAAAACCAAACCCAATCAGGAGGCATAAAGATGGCAAGTAAATTGAAACTCAAGCCCCTTGGCGGACGTGTGATCGTGGAGCCGATCGAGCAGGAAGAAATGACTGCCGGCGGCATCATCCTTCCCGAAACCGCTAAAGAGAAACCGCAGGAAGGCAAGATTCTGGCTGCGGGTCCGGGCGACCGCGATGACGATGGCAAGCGCATCGCCATGGAAGTGAAAGTTGGGGACAAGGTGCTGTATGCAAAATACTCCGGCACCGAAGTAAAAGTGGATGGCAAGAAACTGCTCATCCTGAAAGAAAACGATATTCTAGCCGTGGTCGAAGGCTAATTCTGGAGGAATGAAAAATGGCTGCTAAACAACTTGTCTTTTCAGAAGACGCCCGCCGCAAGCTTAGGAACGGCATGAATGTCGTTGCCAATGCGGTTGGCGCAACCCTTGGCCCCAAGGGACGCAACGTGGCGATTGACCGCAAATTTGGTTCCCCCACCGTTACACACGACGGCGTTTCCGTCGCGAAGGAAATTGAACTCGAAGATCCGTTCGAGAACATGGGCGCGCAACTCCTCAAGGAAGCCGCAACCAAGACCAACGACATCGCTGGTGACGGTACAACTACCTCGACTGTGCTCGCCCATGCGATCGTGAACGAAGGCCTTAAGGCTCTCGAGGCTGGTTTTAACCCAATGCTTATCAAGCATGGCATTGAGATGGCGACTGAATCGGTTGTCGAAGAACTCCGCAAGATGGCGGTCAAGATTGATACCAAGGAAGATATCGGTCATGTCGCTACCAATTCTGCTGCCGATACTGAAATTGGCAACTTGATCGCAGATGTGATGGACAAGGTCGGCAAAGACGGTGTCGTCACCGTCGAAGAATCCAAGTCCATGCAGTTCGAGCAGGAATATGTCGAAGGTATGCAGTTCGATCGCGGTTATCTCTCCGCGTACTTTATCACCAGCACGGATAAAATGGAAGCCGTGATCTCCGATGCATATGTCCTCATCAACGAGAAGAAAATCTCTGCGGCGCAGGATATCGTGCCTCTGCTCGAGAAACTCGTTCAGATCGGCAAGCGTGAACTCGTCATTATCGCGGAAGATATTGATGGTGAAGCTCTCGCCACACTCGTCTTGAACAAACTGCGCGGCATGTTGAACGTGCTGGCAGTCAAGGCTCCCGGCTTCGGCGATCGCCGCAAAGCCATGTTGCAGGATATTGCCGCCCTTACAGGTGGCACTGTGATCTCCGAGGAGACTGGCCGCAAGCTTGAGACCGCTACACTTCAAGACCTTGGCCGTGCTGAGAAGGTCGTCTCCGACAAAGAGAACACCACCATCGTCGGCGGCAAAGGCAAGAAGGGCGACATCGAAGGCCGTATCAAGGAAATTCGCGCCGAGATCGAGAAGAGCACCAGCGATTACGACAAAGAGAAATTGAATGAGCGCCTCGCCAAGCTCAGCGGCGGCGTTGCCATCATCCGTGTAGGCGCGGCGACCGAAACCGAAATGAAAGAGAAGAAGCACCGTGTGGAAGATGCTCTCTCCGCGGCGCGCGCGGCTGTGGAAGAAGGCATCGTGCCCGGCGGCGAAATCTCCCTCCTCAACGCATCCAGCAAGTTGGATAAGATGTTGAAGGGTGATGAGGTTGATGAAGAAATTCGCGTCGGTATCAATATTGTCAAGAAAGCGCTCGAAGCCCCGATCCGCAAGCTCGCCGCGAATGCCGGTCAGGATGGTTCCGTAATCATTGACACCGTCCGCCGCACTGCCGCCGAGAAGAAGAACAAGAACATCGGCTTCAACGTACTGACCAATGAGTACGTTGACATGATCAAAGCAGGCGTGATTGACCCCGTTAAAGTTGTGCGCGGCGCGCTCGAAAACGCCGCCTCCATCGCCGCCATGATCCTTACCACGGACGTGCTCATCACCGACATGCCCGAAAAGGACAAGGCTCCTGCCATGCCGCCTGGTGGCATGGGTGGTATGGATTACTAAACCAACGCTTTACTCGGGGCGGGTGCTTCGCAAAAACCCGCCCCGAACTTTTTAATATATAATCGGGGACGATGATTCATCGACACACAAAAAATATTTGGATAATTGGGACTCTCCTTCTCGCACTCGGACTCTCCGCGTGCGCTTCTCTTTCTACAGCGGGGCCTACTTCAACACCATCAGCCACCTTCACGCCTGAGCCTCCCACCGCCACCCCTCAGCCCCTGGCATTAACTGTGAACGGCGAGGGGATTACTCTCACAGAATTCAATGCAGAAGTAGCGCGTTATACGACGGCGCAAACCGCATTAGGCAAAACAGTTGATTCGGCCGCAGCCACCAGCGTCGTGATCGAAGATTATGTGGCGCAAATGCTGCTGGCGCAAGCCGCACACGCGAACGGCTTCACACTCGATGACGCCGCGTTGCGGGCACGTATTGATTCGCTGGCGTCGCAAATCGGTGGGGCTGAGAATCTCTCCAAGTGGCAGACAGAGCATGGGTACAGCGAGCAGGCTTTTCGGTCGGCTTTGCGAAGGGGCGCTGAATCCGCCTGGATGCGTGACAAAATTATTTCAAATGTCCCCAGTACTGCCGAACAGGTACACGTCCAGCAAATTCTCGCCTATAATGAGGAAGGCGCGCTTGAGGCGCTTGCGCAATTGAAAAGCGGCATGGACTTCGATGAATTAGCCGCATCTCCGTTTTATGACCCGCTGACGCGCGGTGATTTGGGTTGGTTCCCGCGAGGTTATTTGCTGGAAAAGAACATAGAAGATGCCGCGTTCAGCCTGGAAGTGGGCCAGTACAGCGATGTGATCGCCACGAATGTTGGATTTCATATCGTCAAGGTTCTGGCGCGTGACCCAGACCGGCCGCTTTCACCGGATGCGGCTTTATCTTTACAGGAACTGACTTTAAAGATATGGATCGAAGAACAACGAACACAGGCGAACGTGGTGCTTGCGCCGCAATAGTTTCATAATGGAGCAAATTCAATGAGTGACGATTTCAACTTTGACGGAAAACCAGCGCGCGAGCGGAGCGCAGGCGCACCCATGCAAATGTGGGATATGCTTTCGATTCTGGCTTTGATCATCACCGCCTGCATAGTGGGGTATTTTGCGATCATCTTTATCAATCCCGATTCAGCGATGAATATCCTGCGTCCCGGTGCAAGAGGTCCACAACTACCGACGCTTACCCCAACGCTCATCCAGCTTGAACCCACATGGACGGCGAGCCCCACGCTTGAAACGACTCCAACCAATACACCGCGCCCCACCTTCACACCGTTCTTTACGAATACGCCATTCTCGCTGGTACCGCCAACCAAAACACCCAAACCATCCGCAACACCCAAAGCGCCTTTTACGGCTCCCTCGATTTCGCTTCAGGACAGCACACTGTATCATCCCGAACTGCTTTGTAATTGGGCTGGCATTGGTGGAGCAGTGGTGGACGGGAACAACAGTCCCATGATCGGTATGGTGATCGTATTACGCGGATCATTGAACGGCAATTTGCTCGAACAACAAACTGTCAGCGGCATTAACAAGGAATACGGTCCCTCCGGTTTTGAATTTGTGCTGGGTAATGCCCCCGTGGCCACAGACAAAACACTATATATTCAACTTGTGGACCAAAGTAACATCCCGCTTTCAGACAAGATCTATTTAACGACATCTTCTGATTGCACCAAGAACCTGGTGCTCGTGCGCCTCAAGAAGACTCGCTAAAAGTAACGCGCGATAATCTCTCACCCAAATAATGAACGATAACGGCGGTGCCAATTTGATCACCGCCGTTTTTTATTAAACCGCTACATTCCATTGTTCGTATTTCTTATTCTTCCCGCGTAATATATCTTCATACGCGCTGCGCAGATTTGTAGTGATGGGACCCATCACACCCGCGCCGACCGGGCGATGATCGACCTTTGTCACCGCCGTGATCTGCGCGGCGGTTCCGGTCATGAACAACTCCTCTGCGATGAACAATTCAGTACGGTCGATCGAACGCTCGACCACATTCAAGCCCAACTCATTACGCGCCAGTTCGATGACTGATTTGCGTGTGATGCCTTCCAGGATATTATCCGTGACAGGCGGAGTGACCAAAACCCCATCGCGCAGCATAAAGAAGTTCATCGCCGAACCTTCAGAGACATGCCCGTTGTTATCGAGCACCAATGCTTCATCAAAGCCCGCAAGGTTTGCATCCGTCTTGATCAATGCCGAGTTGGCATACGCGCCCGCCACCTTGCCGCGCGCCGGGATGACATTATCGTCAATACGCCGCCACGAGGAAACCGTCACATGCGCGTTGGTATCATTCTGAACATATTTATCGAAGGCGGTCACGAACATGCTAAACTCATCCTTGAGATCATGCAATCGCACTCCGATGCCGAGATCGGCTTTGTAGAAAGTGGGGCGCAGGTAAACATCCTGCTGCCAGCTATCCGTGCGCAACAGGTCAAGCGTGAGTTGAATTAAACTTTCTTCATCATACCGGGATTGCATTGACATAATTCGTGCAGAGTGCAGCAACCTGCGAAAATGATCGTAGGGACGAAAAACGAAGAGACTGCGCTGCTCTTCGTTCCAATATGCCCGCATGCCGCTGAACACAGCTGTGCCATATAAAAAACCATGAGTGGCGATATTCACTTTTGCGTCCGCCAGCAGGACGATCTTTCCCTCAAAAAAAGCGTGCTTCGAGAGATCCACCAGGACACCTCCAAATTTTTAGGATTGGGACTGACTCAACCGCGCGAATTATACCTGATTCAATTCAGCTCATATTTGAATATATAGTTTGATAGTACTGTGGATTGGAAATTAGCCTTGACAACAGCCTTATGTGTCAAGTTAGTTTGAATGTATCTTATTAAGTCGTTTCTTCCAGGGCAAGGGCAATCGCCTGCTCCAGTGGCATGGCGCGACCTTCGGATTGCAGGCTTTCAAAAGTAGATTCGCTCAATTGAGTACGTATTTCTGCCATGATGTTTTCTTCAGGCTGGAAGGGAATGCCGGTGTTCATCGCCAGAACCTCGGCTGCGCCTAACAACTTGGCGGTTCGCTCCGGTTGACCCAGGCGAAACGCCACCTTTCCCATATCCAGAAGTTCAGATGATATCATCCGCCTGTCCCCAAGCTCATGGGCCAATGCCAGGGACTGCGCACAGAGTGCCCTGGCTCGCCCATAATCACTTTGCCGGTAAGCTATAGACGCCAGGTTTCCAAGAGCATAACAGCTTAGCCACCCGTCTTGATGTTTCTGAGCCAGGGCCAAATGTTCCTCGTAAGATGCACCTGCGTGTTCATCATCACCTTGTGTTTCGGCGAGGAACGCGAGATCTCCGAGGAGATAATCGGTGATTGCCCAATTTCCTGTCTTGCGCGACAGCACCAGGCCCTCTTCCAAAAGTGTCTGAGACTGCTTGAAATCACCTTGGAGCGCCGCTGCTGCACCAAGGTGATGTAGTGACATGGCAATACCCCACTCGTTTTCCTCTTCACGCGCCAGCGCCAAACTTTGCTTGGACAGTATCCGGAGTTGTTCGTTATCGCTGCGTCCCAGTGCGGATGAGGCGGCTCCGGCGAGCAGTCTCATCCTGATATATGGGGAAGAGTCGCCGCTTAACGACAGTGCCTCGTCGTACCACTGACGTCCCTCGATGAAATGGGCATGCATGAACCAGAAAAGCCATAGGGAGCCAGCGAGTCTAAACCCTGCTTCTGACCTGCTTCCAAATCCCCAGCGTAATGCCGCCCGCAGATTATCCAATTCAGCTTCAAGACATTCGAGCCAAACTGGCTGTTGCAAACCATGTAATTTGACTTCCGCCTCTTCCGCCAAATTCAGGAAAAAGTCGAGATGACGGTTTCGGGCGCTCTCCGTTTCATGGTGTTCAGATAATTTTTCATGCGCGTACTGGCGGATGGTGACCAACATCTGATAGCGCGCCTGCCCTGCCTGTTGCAAGAACACCAGCGATTTCTCTAACAGACGTGTCAATAAAAAAGGTATATCATCCGTTTCAAGGCCATCGCCTGAACAAATTGCCTGCGCTTCTTCCAGCGTCCAACCGCCTGCGAAGACTCCCAGGCGGCGGAATAAGGTTTGTTCTTTTTCAGGTAGCGAGTTGTAACTCCAGCCAATGGCATTGAGCAATTTCTTTTGTCGCGCAGGGACAGCGCGCATGCCGTCGGCCGAGAGGACCAATTGATCGGTCAATTGCGACAGGAGGTCTTGCGCGGACATCCAACGGACGCGCGCGGCAATCAGTTCGATTGCCAGTGGCAAACCATCCAGTTGCGAGCAGATCGCTGTGACCGCACTGACATTATCAGCATTCAATTCAAAGTCGGGGCGCGCGGCGCGACCACGTTCGGCGAATAGTTTTATTGCTGAGAAGTGTGATAGCCTATCCATATCAATCGATTGCAGTTCAGCTGGGGTAGGGAGATTGAGTGCTGGTACAGGATAGAGCCATTCGCCCGGAGAGCGGATCGCTTCACGGCTGGTGGTCAGGATTTTTAAACGGGGGCAGGCTGAAAGGAGGTTGGATACTAGGATTGCCGTTGTATCAAGCACATGCTCAACGTTGTCCAAAATGACCAGAATATGCTTATCCCCAATTTCGTCCTTCAGCTGTTCAGAAGGGGAACGGTCGTGTGTTTCTACAAAGCCAAGCGTTTGAGCGATGGTCAGTGCAACCAGGTTCGGGTCTTCAAGCGGAGCCAGCCCAACAAAGAAAACGCCAGCCCTGAATTCAGGGAGGAACTCGCGCCCGACCGCAAGGCTCAAACGGGTTTTGCCAATACCCGGCGGACCGACCAGGGTGACCAGACGCGTATCAGGGTTTGACACATATTCGCGCACATCGGCAACTTCCTTGCTGCGTCCTATGAAGGAGGTCAGCGAAGCGCGTAAATTTGTGCGTGGTGGTTGAGTTGAGTCATGCCATGGCGTTTCCCCGCGTTGTTCGCCGGGGGCTTTTGTCCAATCGCCACGGGAGAAACTCATAAAGGCTGTTTTTTCGTTTGGGGGGATATTGAAGATTTCTATCAGCCGTTCGACGATTTGTACCGAGGGACGACGTTCCTCGGCTTCGATTTTGCGCAGGGTAATGGCGGCGCAACCAATCTGGTGTGCCAGTTGTTCGCGGGTCAAGCCCTTGCCCATCCGTTGATGCTTAAGCCACTCGCCGAAGGATACCTCAGTCAACGTTCCCTCATCAATGTATCAATTTTGTATCATTAAATGATACCCAACCAGATCGCAGATCGTGTAAATTACATATGTTGGATGGAGTATACCATGTGGAAAATCATAAGATTCCATTTCGGATCTTTCGTGTGTACGAAAAGTATGTAGATTGGCTTACTCCCTGCACAGGCTTTACTCGCAAAACGCCGCCAAAAGACGGCGGTCTATGTGACAACAGACTTTTCAAATCAAGCCACAAAAAGGAGATTTAATCATGACAACAATTCCAACCGGGGCCGTTAATCATATAGCTCTAACTGTCACTGACAGGGACAGGTCACGTGAGTTTTACACCAGCCTGCTGGGATTTCAATTCATCGTTGAGTTCGGACCGAAATATCTACTTAGCAACAACAGCGTGATCCTGGCGCTGAACCCCGCACCCGACCCAGCCCGCGCCATTGCCAACGACCGTTTCGACGAGAACCGCGTTGGGTTGGACCACGTCAGCCTTAACGTGGCGAATCATGCCGAACTCGAAAGTGCGCTCAAACTCTTCGACGAGCGCGGCATTCCGCACGGCGAGATCAAAGACCTGGACGGGCTCGGTATTTACGTGCTTGCCTTCCGCGATCCTGACAATATTCAAGTTGAACTGACTGCTCCTCATGAGTGATAGACGATAATTCATGAGAATCGAATTGTGCTAAATTATTTTGTAACTGATTGGCAGCACCCGGCACGGAGATTATGGCCGATATCCCCAATTTCACCAATGTTCAGCCGCAGATTCAGATTGGAAGTATTGTTTTTGGTGCATAAGAGACATACAAACAGTAGAGACATCTATCTGCCCGCTATTGGTCAATTCATAACTATTCAGGATAACGGTGAATACCTTATGGCCAACTGGCCCAAAAAGCCCGTATTTTGGTTGAAATATTGTTAGCCAACTGCAGTTAACCTGAATAAGATAATCTACCAGGCGGAAACGCACACCGTTGGGCTAATTATTGATTGAATTTATTGAGAGGAGGCAACATGATGTGAAATATTTGATTTGAGATAATGGCATAAAATTTTGTCAAGATTTGATATTACAAACACCAGAAAAAGGAAAACCATCATGTCCGTTCTCCAACTTAACACTGTTCAACTCAACACTTTCCAACAAATGGGCCCAAAAAGTATTCCGGCATCCCATTTTCTAGCAAAAGCCACAAAGAAGGCTGCATCCTCGTTTGCATTGGGCGATAAGACTTTCTCTTTAGATCTTGACCCACATACGCCCCAAGCTGCGATTGTGAACGAGTTTAAGCTGTCGGCAGTCGCTGCGAGGAGATTAGGTCGTAGTGTCAACGTAACAGAAGGGGTCGTTTCTGCAATCTCGGCTGGATCCAACACAGTAAAGGAGATCAAGACATATCTAACCAGGGTCAAAACGCCTGTTGCTATTACAAACAACAGTCAATTCTACTTTGTCACTGTGAGAAGTAGGGATACGGCAACTGCAGCAAAGCCTGCTGATTATCTGAACCTAAACAAGCGACTACCATCCGCCAGACAACAGCACTTCATTCTTGGACTAGATCTCAATTCCAAGAAACAACTCATTGCTACGCTTGTCCATCCTAATTATATGTTGAGAGGGAAGTTAAAAAAAGGCGGGGTAACCATCGTCACTATCCCCGTCGCTGACACTGGTGCAGCGCAACAGCCACCATCTGCTGCTCCTCAACCGGACCCAGATAATACTCAAGATTTTGCTGCTTGCTACTCATCATGTATGGCTAACATTCCGCCGTTTCTGTTGGCTTTAGCTGGCGCCGTTTGCACAACTTGTGCGGTAGCCATAGCTACCACGCCTATTTCAGCTCCCGCGCTGGCCGTCGCTTGTATAGGATGTGGTATCACAATAGGAATCGTATTAGGAAACTGTCTTCTTACCTGCAATGAAATGTTGTAGAAGCATTATTTGTTGGATTACAGTTCTATTGCAACCCAACAAATATTGGATTAGTCTATCCGCCTGTAGTTCAGTGGCGCAGTTCTAAACTGCCCAACAAAGCGTGAAGGCGGAGGGTTTGCCACCGCACCGTTTAAGTGGTTTCGTTCGCTCGAAATTATTGCCCGTTTCGCGGGCCGGTTCTCGGTGGTAAACCGCCGCTTACGCAAACTGTTGGTGCGCCAAGCGAAGCTTGGCGTTTCTTTCAGGGTGAAGGACACTGTCGAACAAGGCATAACCAGCCATTCGTACCGAGTGTTGCAATGATGAAGGAGGCCGTTCAGGATCGGTTAGAAAAGTGACCGTCGTAAAGAGAAAATCTCGGTGTTGAAGGAGGGATGCCAGCGACTTCAACGAGCCTGGAAACAGGGACACAAATATCTGACATCAACGACTGGATAACATCATTGAAGCGTACACAGGGAACGACGTAAGCCACAGGGAAGACCGCACTTCCTGAAGTCTTCAGATAGCCCCGAAAATTGCGTCAGCTGTGTGAATTTCTTTATGAGTGAATGCTCCATGAAATAAGGCGTCGCAATTTGGATGCTGTTTTTTTGTCTCCACCAGCGTATCCAACACTAAGACTCGAGTATTTGAAATTCGCCCTGGAAGTATATAAAGCAATTGGCCTAGGTTTTCTAATAACGCTTTTGGTTGCGGCTATTCCCATTATCATGCCTGAGGCGCGTTACAACTTTGAGATCTCGAAGGAAGGTCGTTATGTATACAGCAAGGCAAAAACTGGGAGCGACTATTTACCCTATGCACTAGCAGCTTTGGAATTCAAGGATGGAATTGAGCATATTAAGAGTATTCATCGTCTAAAACATTTGGCTGATGCCTTACATTCAAGAATCGCCCCGAGCAGGCAAATTTCCTTATGATGCATATGAAATGATAATTGCTTATCGTGGTGAGCTTGTGAGGCAAAAAGATTGGGATGTTCTTTCTCGAAAAAAATGCCTTGAAGTACTTACCAATGTGGAACTGCCAAAGTGTTGATCCTTTAGTGGATAAGCACTTTGGCATCCAGGTACTGAATGGGCACCCGTGGCGATCTTTGGAAATGGCAACCCCATCAGTTTCTTTCCGTTGAAGATGTTGCCAATTCATTTTGATTGCTTGAATAACTTATAAATATTTCGGTTTAGTGGGGAAACCTCTTGACAAACCCCCTTTAATGAATAAAATCTAATTCGATAATCATCGAATTAGATAAAGAGAGCGAACCATGAACACTGAACCCGAAATGTTAACTTTTGTCAAAGCCATGGCGTCAGCAGACCGACTGCGAATTGTCGGTTTGTTGAGCCAGGGTTCAAAACGCGCCGCGGAAATTGCAGAGGCGTTGGGCATGCACCCGTCAGATGCGAACCGGCACTTGGAACAGTTGACAGCCTCAGGCGTCGTCTATGAAGCGGACGGGGTTTACGATTTAGATGAAAAGGCAATCGAGATTCTGGCGCGTGGTCAATTCAAAGGCAAACGCCCGATGTATGAAGCGAAGGAAGAAAAGCAGGAAGATGTCCGCAAAGTGTTGAAGACCTATCTCAACGCGGACGGGACGATCAAGCAACTTCCGCAAGAGGGCAGAAGGATGGAAATTATTCTGCATTTCATCCTGGATGCGTTCCCTATCGATGTTACCTTCACCGAAAAGGAAGTGAATACGATCCTGCGCCGCTTCCATGTGGATACAGCCACGCTGCGTCGTAATTTAATTGATTATGGGTTGATGGCGCGCGAGGGCGATGGCACGAAATATTGGAGAACTCATTAAACACAAAGGACACGAAGGGCACAAAATGTATAAGGTAGGAAAGGATAGGTTTTCCCTTTGTGTACCTTTGTGACCCTTCTTGGTAAAAAACATGACAAACTCAAGCGAAGAACTCGTCACCTTTTTCAAGGCGCTGGCAGACGCGAACCGGCTCAAGATCGTCGGTCTGCTGGCAGAAAAATCATACAGCGTGGAGGAACTCGCGGCGCTATTGAAACTCAAACCTTCCACGGTCTCGCATCATCTTTCCAAACTCGCCGAAGCGGAACTGGTCACCGCGCGCGCCGAAAGTTACTACAGTGTCTACCAACTGGATAAAAAATTGCTGGAAGAAAAATCCCGCAGGTTGTTCTCGCGGACCGAACTTTCCAATGTCGCCGCGGAAGTGGATGTGGATGCCTATGATAACAAAGTGATCAAAGATTATTCAAAGCGCGATGGAAGTTTAAAAACATTACCAGCCCAACGAAAAAAACTCGAAGCGATCCTGCGTTATGTTGTAAAGTCCTTTGACGTGGGAAAACGCTACAACGAAAAGCGTGTCAATGAAATATTGGCGCAATATCATGAGGACACCGCAACGTTGCGGCGTGAATTGGTCGGTTATGGATTAATGAACCGTGAAGGTGGTGGGGGAGAGTATTGGCGAGTCTAACATCGTGCTGAGCGGAAGACCGAGTGAAGCGAGGTCTGTAGACGAAGCGCGCATAACCAGGAAACTATAACTTTCATTGGTTACGCGCGCTTCGTCTGCGTTCGGACGAAAAAGTGTGTCCTCACTCCGCTCAGCGGAGTTGATTTATTTCTTCCCCATTTGCTCTTTATTCACCAAACCTCTTTGCCAGGCGTACACAGCGACCTGTGTTCTATCAGCGAGATGCAACTTGCTGAGAATGTTACTCACATGACCTTTCACCGTATATTCGCTAATGACCAACTTCTCAGCGATCTGGCTGTTCGTCATGCCGTTCGCGATCAGACGCAGGACATCCAATTCGCGTTCGGTCAACTCGGTAAATAACGGTTGCTCTTCGCTGTTGTCACTGCGAATATTTTGCAGAACGCGCGCCGCCACCAATGGATGTAACGTCACCTCTTTTTGCGCGGCGCGGCGCAGAACATCCACCAGCTTTTCCATCTTCATGTCTTTCAAAATATAGGATATCGCCCCGGCCTTCAACGCCGGGAAGATATGGATATCCTCATGATACGACGTCAGCACCACCACCTGGGAGCGCGGGCTGATCTGTTTAATACGCCGCGTCGTTTCCACGCCATCCATGCCGGGCATGATCAGGTCCAGCAAAACAATATCGGGGATATGATCTGAAACCAGTTTGAGCGCATCCTCACCCGATGCCGCCTCACCGATCACCTGAAACTCCTTCACGGTTTCAAGATAGGACCGAATTCCATTCCGTACGACTTCATGATCGTCCACAATTAAAATACTAATGCGATTTTGATGACTTGCCATCTTCGACTCCTGCTTAATTTTTAGTTGGTACTTGTACGATGAGCCTGGTGCCCTGCCCGGGCGCGCTCTGGATCTGTACCGTGCCGTGGACACTGCTCACGCGTTCGCGGATCGAACGCAACCCCATACCGTGCGGCTTCGCATCTACATCGAACCCCTGACCATCGTCTGATAGGGAAAGCTGCAATGAATCGTCAGCATATACCAGCGAAAGATCCACGCGCTTTGCCTGGCTGTGACGTGCCACATTTGCCATCGCCTCCTGGGTCACGCGATAAATAGCCTGTTCGACCTCAAGCGGCAGGCGGCGCTCATCACGGGTGGAAAACTGGACCTTTGTATCGTTACGGTTTTCCCATTCAAAGATATGTTCGCGCAGCGTGTTTGCCAGACCTTTTTCCTGAAGGGCGATCGGGTAGATCTCCTGGATCAGGAAAGTCAACTCCTGGATCACATCCGACACCAGATTCTCTGCTTCGTTCAAATGTATTGAAACCGAATTTCCATTGCCATTCAAAATGCCGCGCGCTGTGCCAAGTTGCGCGAGCGCCGCGAAAGCCTTTTGTTTGGCTGAATCGTGCAGGTCACGCGCGAGGCGGTTACGTTCTTCCATCACTGCCAGGTCTTTGGTCTGCTCGAACAGTTCCATGTTGGCAATCGAAATGGAGGCGCGGTTCACCAACGCCGAGAATACCCGCACCGCATCTTCACCGATAAAATCAGGTCCTGTAAAAGCAACGTTGAAGACTGCGACAACTTTATGATCCACAATGATGGGCAGATGTACAAAGGATTGAATGCCCTCAGCGATGATCGCCTCACGGACATCCGGGCGCAGGGTTCCGGGGTCAATTACTTTTGCGATGATGGGTTTGCCGGTTGCCAGTACTGTGCCGACATTCCCTTCGCCTTTTGGAAACTCCAGTACTTTGAGGGTGGCAGGTGAATAACCGTGGCTGACGCGTGGAACAACTTTGGTTTGTTTCTCATCCCATGCAAAAACCACACTGCGGTCAGCGTGGAGCATATCCACGGCTACATCTACAAGTGTTTGGAATACCTGATTCAAACTTACATTGCGCAGGATTTTCTCGTCCGCTTTGTACAATGCTTCCATTTCCCGGCCGCGTTCCTCGAGCGCCTGCGTGCGTTCCTGCACAACGCGTTCCAGTTCGCGGTTGCGGTCCTGGATCGATTTGGTGCGCAAGCGAAATCCGCCGGCTACCGCAACGAAGGCGACTAATGCGACAAGCACACGGAATGAGATTGTTTGCCAAAAGGGCGGGATCACGGTCACTGCGATGCGGGTCGGAGATTCATTCCAGACACCATCGCTGTTTGCGGCTTTTAATAACAAGGTGTATTCGCCGCCCGGGATGTTGGTGTAGCGTCCACTGTGTTTTGTGCCGATGAAGTGCCAGTTCGTATCAAACCTCTCCAGGAAATAAGCGTATTGGTTTTTGCCTGGCTGGTCGTAGCTCAGTGCAGCAAAATCAAACTCGAAAGAATTTTGAGGCCATTGCAAAACAACAGCCTGCAAGGTTTCCACACTGGATTCGGTTTGGATCGGCTGGTCGTCTTGAGTAAGCGAGGTCAGCGCCACTTGCGGCGCGTAAAGGTTATCGGCAATTTCTTCAGGCTGGAAAACAGTTAACCCATTGATACCACCAAAATATAATTCACCATCTCTGCCTTTGGCATAGGCGCTTGAATTAAATTCATTACTTTGCAAACCATCGCCGACATCGAAGTTTTGGAAAATTTGTGTTTGGGGATCGAAGCGTGACAATCCGAAATTTGTGCTCATCCACAGGTTGCCTAGTGCATCCTCCAGAATGCCGTAAACAACGCCGTTGGGAAGTCCATCTTTTTCCAAAAAATATGTGAATGAATCAGTTTTAGGATGATATTCGTTCAACCCGCCGCCCGCGGTGCCGATCCATAGGCGTCCCTGTGTGTCTTGAAGGATCGAAAGGATCGAGTCGTTGCTGAGCGATTTTTTATCCCTGGGGTCATGGAGATAATGTGTAAATGTTTCGGTCGCGCGGTTGAACTTGTTAAGCCCGTCATCGAGAGTGCCAACCCATAGATTGCCATCGGTATCCTCCGTAATGGAAAAGACCAGTGGCCCGCTCAAGCTGTTGGGATTGCCAACTTGCGGACTATAGTGAATGAAAGTGCCGTTTTCACGGTCGAAACGATCCAATCCTCTGGCGGTGCCAATCCACAAGTTATTATTTTTGTCCACATACACCTTATAGATACGATTGGCGCTCAAACTGTTTGGGTCGTTTGGGTTGTATTGGAAATGTGAGAACGCGTGTGTTTTTCGATCATAACTATCAAGTCCATTGCCGGTGCCGATCCATAATATGCCATCCTGGTCTTCATAGATCGAAAGAATTTCATTGGAAATTATGCTGTTTGGTCTTAGGGGGTTGTTCTGATAACGCCTGACGTCGTTCGTGGACAGTGTCAGGCGGTTCAAGCCTTCGTTGGATGTTCCGATCCAGATATAGCCTCCAGTGTCCACGTAAATGGAAAAAATGAAGTTTTCGCTCAATGATCTCGTGTTATTAGGGTCATGGCGGTAATACGCAAAATTGTCACGCTGGCGATCATATTTGTTTACGCCACCGCCAAGTGTGCCGAACCAGAGCACATTACCACGATCCTCATGAATGGAAATCACATTATTTGTACTCAGACTCTGCGTGAAACTGGGGTCGTTGCGATAATGGATGAAGCGCTTACCAGCTTTGCTAAGTCGATCGAGTCCGTCTCTTGTGCCAACCCATAAATTCCCGGTGCTATCTAAATGCAGGGCGTTGACCCAATCACTGGCGATGGTCTGGTCGTTACTATCTGAATACATGAACCGTTCAAATATCCCTGAGCTTGGGTTGAATTTATTCAACCCATTGTGTGTGCCGATCCAGAGTATCGTGTTGTTATCCTCAACGATGGCGCTCACATAGTCGTTGCTGATGGTGTTTTGATTCTCCGGGTCAGATTGATGGGGAATGAAGGTATTACTTTGTGGATAGAATTGATTGAGCCCTCCTGCACTTGTACCCACCCAAAAACGTCCCCGGCTATCCTCATAGAGGGCGGTAATATTCCTGCCGCTGATCCCTTCCTGTTGAGACGGGTTATACACATGATGTTTAAAGGTGCCGGTCGTCTGCTCAAATAGATCAAGCCCGTTGGGTGTGCCGATCCAGAGTCTGTCATTCTTATCCAGATAAAGAACATTTATATTGTTATCGCTTATGCTGAGTGGATTTGCATCATCATGCAGATAATGGATGAATTGCTCGGTGCGCGGGTCGTAGCGGTTCAAGCCGCCCAAGCGTGTTGCGATCCACAGGAACCCATCTTTATCTTCAACGATCGAGTTGATCCAGCGGCCATTGAGACTTGTGGAATCATCAGGGTCGGGTTTGTATGTCTTGAATGTATAGCCATCGTAACGATTGAGTCCATCCTCGGTGCCAAACCATAGAAAGCCGCGGCTGTCTTGAAAAATGACGCGCGCCGAACTTTGGGATAATCCCTGCTCGATGCTGATATGGTCAAAGCGCAGGATGCAGTTGCAGATCTGAGGCAGGGATTTTTGCAGATCACGGCTCGGGGCTGCGGGACGGCTGGTCGGCATGGAATCAGCCTGGGACGTGGCTGGAGGCGTGAGTCCACTTCCGCAGGCGGCAAGGCTGAGGGTGAGGAGCAATCCGATCAGGTGGGTATAAATCCGTTTCACATGCACAGTATAGTACATAACAGGTTTATTTTATTCGGCATCCGAGTGATTTCAATACCCCTCGTTGGAGGGGTATTTATGCGTCCATTGCGGCGAGTGATAAGTGTCCATGCCATCCTTTGAGAAGGAGGTTAATCAGCATATTGTAGGACGGGAAACACGTTCACAGGCGGATGCCCGATTTGATTTGAGTATGTATGATACTGGCAGATTAGCCTGACTAATCTACTTGCTTTCAAAAATTCTCCTCACAGAAAGCAAAAGGCAAGTGAGGCGGATGCCGGGTCTACGCAGCCTGAATTCCGCCTCGCTCCGTTTTTCAAAGAAGGAGGTGGTTTGTATCGTTGAGCATGTCAATGCATTTTCAAAAACCAAAACCATATTTGATATCAAGGAGAGAAGAGCATGAAAGTAAAAAGATTGTATTCTGTTTTTAGTTTGTTCGTGTTGTTGAGTATGGTGCTCGCGGCTTGTGCGCCTGCAGCTACTGCCACACAGGCGCCTGCGGCTGAGACGGAGGTGCCTGTTGCCACTGAAGCGCCGACAGAAGCGCCTGTGCCAACTGAACCTCCCACTACCCGCGTTGGCGCGTGGCTTGATGAAGTTGTCTTAACAGAAGATGTTGCGGCAGATGCCGCGGTTTCAAAGTTGAATGCGGGGGAGATTGATCTGTATGCCGATACGGTTGCAGAAGCGCCGGTATTCGAAACCCTGAAAGCCAGCCCCGATCTTACGTATGCACAAATAGTTGGTTCAAGTAATACGGTAATGATGAATCCTTCTGTATTCACTGATGCAACCCGCCTGAATCCATTTTCGAACCGCAAAATCCGCGAAGCTGTGAACTGGCTTGTGGATCGCAATTATGTCGTTCAGGAGATCTACAAAGGCCTGGCAATTCCCAAGTACACCACATTGACAACTGTATTCCCTGATTACGCGCGTTACGCCGATATATTGCGTGAATTGGAAGCCAGGTATGCCTACAATCCAGATAAGGCGAATGAGGTCTTCACCGAGGAAATGACTGCAATGGGCGCCGAAAAAGTGGATGGCAAATGGACATTCAGCGGCGAGCCGATTACGCTCATTTATATCATCCGCGTGGAGGATAATCGCCAATTGATCGGCGATTATGTCTCCAGTCAACTGGAAAGCATTGGCTTTACTGTAGATCGCCAGTACAAGACGCGCTCTGAAGCTTCTCCGATTTGGAATCAAAGCAACCCTCCTGATGGTTTATGGAATTTGTACACCGGTGGCTGGATTTCACCATCCATTGATCGTGACGAAGGCGATCTGTTCAGCGCTTACTATACAAATCGCGGTTCTGCCAGCCCGTTATGGCAGGCTTATGTACCTGACCCTGAATTGGATGAGGCCGCGCTGGCTTTGGAAAGCAACAATTATACGGAACTCAGCGAGCGGCGGGATTTGTTTGAGAAGGCTCTGCGTCTTTCCATGGAAGAATCCTATCAGGCCTGGGTCGTGGATGAATCCTCGTTTATTCCGCGCGATAACACCCTGAGTGTTGCTTCTGACCTGGCTGGTGGACCCCAGGGTTCGCAGATTTGGGCCCAGACCATACGATTTGCAGGCGAGGAAGGCGGCACAGCTCACATATCTCAATCTGGTATTTTGGTTGAACCCTGGAACCCGCTGGCTGGCAGTAACTGGATCAGCGATTCCTTCCCGCAACGCGGTACAAGCGATAATGCTGTGGTCAGCGATCCATTTACAGGATTGGCGTTGCCTCAACGCCTCGAACGTGCAGAAGTGGTTGCCAGGGAAGGCTTGCCGGTCAGCAAGACCCTGGACTGGGTGGACTTGTCCTTCCAACCTGAGATTACCGTTCCTTCAGATACCTGGGTGGATTGGGATGCCGCCAACCAGAAGTTCATCACCGCCGGAGAAAAATTCCCGGACGGCTTGACCGCGAATGTAAAGACGACAGTTTACTATCCCGGCGACCTTTTCGATAAAGTGCAATGGCACGATGGAAGCCCGCTCTCTGCGGCGGATTTCGTGATGAATATGATCCAGGTCTTTGACTCAGCCAAACCCGAGAGCGCCATCTACGACGAATCCACTGTCGGTGGAACGGAAGGGGTACTCTCTCACTTCAAAGGCGTAAAGATCATTTCCACAGAGCCGCTGGTTATTGAAACTTATGACGATACGTTCTCTCTGGATGCCGAGATTATCGTCTCGAATAACCAGGTTTATCCCAACCCCACGTGGTGGCCACAATATGCATATGGCGAAGGCGCCTGGCATACGATTGCGCTTGGCTATCTCGCTGAAGCCAATAAAGAACTGGCTTTTTCCACAGATAAAGCTGGGGCGCTTGAGGTGGAATGGACTAGTATGATCTCCGGACCAAGCCTCGAAATCCTGAAGAAATATCTCGATCAGGCGAGTGGCGAAGGATATATTCCGTATGCCGCAACGCTCGGTGAATTCGTCAGCGCGGAGGAAGCCAGCGCCCGTTATGAAAACCTGGATGCGTTCTACGGCGAACATAATCACTTCTGGGTCAACACAGGTGCTTTTGTGCTCGATAAGGTCTTCCCGGTTGAGAAGACCCTGACCCTCAAACGCAACCAAGCCTATTCCGACATGGCTGATAAATGGTCTCGTTTCAGCGAACCAAGGATTGCCACTGTCGAAGTGGACGGTGCCGGACAGGTGTCCATCGGTTCTGAGGCAGTCTTCGATGCTTATGTGACTTTCAAAGAGGAGCCATATGCCAATGCTGACATCAGCGAAGTGAAGTACCTGCTGTTCAACGCGAACGGCGACCTGGTTGCCAGTGGCGCGGCAGAAGCCAATGGCGAGGGTCAGTTCCTGGTCACGCTTGGTGCGGATATTACCTCCAAACTCGAGGCCGGCTCGAACAAACTTGAGGTGATTGTGGTGTCATCCGTTGTCAGCATCCCATCCTTTGCCTCGTTTGAATTCGTTACCACCCAGTAGCGGATACGCGGACACAATTAATAAATAGGGGCGGGGCTAAAAGCCTCGTCCCTGTTTTTGTGGTTTTGCCACCATACATTTGAACTGCGAAGTCTGCCAGGTTCGCCAGGGGACCCGATAAAACTTCGTGCTCTTAGCGGTAAAAATTAAAACATATACAGTAAGGAATTTGTGGTCCGACTCAGGATTTGAGCATTCGAAAGCGAGTGGCTATGAGCGAACAATCTATAACGCTTCAACCGGGCGCCGCGCCTGTGGAAAAAATAAAAAGTAATAACAGCGCACTGTTACGCATACTGCGTTACACATTCTTTAAAATTGCATCCCTATTTGTGACTGTCATTGTAGCCATTTACCTTACGATCCTGATCGCCAATATGGGCGGCTATGTGGATGAAATCCAGCGCGCCCAGATCCGCGAAGAGCTGCAACAGCATTCGTTCAACGACCCGGCCTTCAAAGCGCTTGCGCCCGAAGCGCGCACTGTCCGCATGGAGGAGATGATCCGCATTCGCGAGAAACGTTTAGGTCTCGACCAGCCATTTGCCATACGCAGTTTCAGGTTTTTATCGAATGCGCTTACGCTCAATTTGGGTTGGGCGCAGAACATGACCAGCGACAGCGGTTCGAAACAGGTGCGAAACATTATGCTCGAACGCCTGCCGCCCACGTTATTCCTGTTTGCCTCATCGAACATTATTTTGTTTTTTGCAAGTATTGCAATTGCACTCTCGCTCTCACGGCGTTATGCCTCACCGCTTGATAAAGTGATCGTTGCCCTGGCGCCGACAGGTTCAGCGCCGGCATGGTTTTATGGTGTCTTCCTCATTGTTATCTTTGCGGCTGTGCTGCGGATCCTTCCATATGGCGGCATGGTCGACGCACCGCCGCCTGAAACACCGTTTGAATATTTCCTTAGCCTGATGAAACATCTCGCTCTGCCTCTTTTCGCGATCACATTGAATACGATCTTTCTCAATGCCTATAACTGGCGGACATTCTTCCTGATCTATTCCAGTGAAGATTATGTGGAAATGGCGAAAGCCAAGGGGTTGAGTTCCAGGATGCTGGAACAACGCTACATTCTTCGCCCAACCCTGCCCACCATCATCTCGACCTTTGCCCTCACATTGATAACGCTCTGGACCGGTGCCCCGATTCTTGAAGGGGTCTTCAACTGGCCTGGCCTTGGCAGGACGCTATTACAGGCTGTCGGTCAGTATGAAACATCCGTCATTGTTGGGTCAACCGTTATTTTTGCGTACATGCTCGCGTTCACTGTTTTTCTGCTCGACTTCATCTATGCTCTTGTTGACCCGCGTGTAAAAGTCGGCGGGGGAAGCAGTCACGCATGAAAACACTGCGCGAACTTTCCAAGTATCCTTCTGCATTGGCAGGCTTGATCATCATCCTGGATTTGGTGGCTGTCTCCATCTACGCCGTTGTTACGATACCCTATTCCGAAGCCATTCGCTTATGGCGCGGAGGTGAAGATGTATGGTATCGCAGTCCGCGCAATGCTCCACCCACGTGGACGAATTTCTTCCGCCGCGAAAAACTGCCCGCAACGTTTTCCCTCTCCCTCGAAAGCGAATCAGTGACCAGGTCCGAAAAAGAAACGGCGGATGGGAAGGAGATCATCATCACATTCCCGTTTGATTTTTCCTACGATACCTTTCCACAGGAACTGGCTCTTTATCTGGATCCTGTTTATGAAGAAAAACAACCCTACATTTCGGTAACGATGACAACCCCGGATGGAAGAGATCTGCGGATCGCTGACTTTGCTGTTTCACCCTCCCAAACCTATCTCTTCTCTCAGGATACCCGCCTCACGCGTCGACTGGGAGGCCTGGTCCCGCACGAAGGAGTTTTCCTCAACCCTGAATTTGAATCAAAGACACCCATCAAAGGGGACTATGTGATCACGATCAAAGCACTCACATTTGAAAAGGATGCTGACCTGCGCGCCGAATTTGTGATGTTCGGTCAGGTGGCTGGCTGGGCAGGGACCGATCATCTGCGACGCGATCTAAGTATTGCCTTGCTATGGGGCACGCCGGTTGCCTTGATGTTTGGTTTGCTGGCCGCTTTCGGCACCTCCGTGGCAACGATGGTCATCGCCGCCGTCGGTGTCTGGTACAGCGGCTGGGTGGATGGACTCATCCAGCGCATCACTGAGGTCAACCTCCTGATTCCATTTATTCCAATGCTGATCATGATCGGCACTTTTTACTCGCGCAGTATTTGGGTGATCCTGAGCGCCACGATCTTATTAAGTGTTTTCGGCGGCTCGATCATCACATACCGTGCAGTATTCCTGCAAATTAAAGAATCCCCATATATCGAAGCCGCACGCGCGTACGGCGCGGGGAATGCCCGCATCATCCTCTCCTATCTCATCCCGCGCATCATCCCATTGCTCATCCCGCAACTGGTCATTCTTATTCCTGCCAATGTATTCCTGGAGGCCTCCCTCGCAGTAATTGGGCTTGGCGACCCCATCCTGCCAACCTGGGGCAAGGTCATTACGGATGCGATTGGCAATGGTGCCCTTTATCAGGGACATTATTACTGGATCCTTGAACCCGCGTTTCTTTTGATGCTCACAGGTCTGGCGTTTGCGATGCTGGGATTTGTATTGGATAGAATATTCAATCCGCGTTTGCGCGGTATCTAAGGAGATGTCGTTGCGAGGAGGGTGTTCTTCCCGACGAAGCAATCTCCTCATCGTGTTGGGGATTGCTTCGTCGCAACGAACGCTTCTCGCAATGACGAATAAAAATTTATGAACACATCAACCCAGTTGCTCCACATCGAAGACCTGACCTTGCACTTCCGCACACAAGCTGGGGCTGTGCAAGCCGTTGACGGCGTGGACTTTGAACTTGCCTCCAATCGCGCAGTTGTTATCCTCGGCGAATCGGGTTGCGGGAAGACCTCCCTCTCGAAAGCTTTATTGCGCCTCCTGCCGCGCAATGTGGAAAGATATTCCGGCAAGGTTTATTTGCAAGGCGAAGACGTAATGAAACTCGATGAAGAAGAATTTCGTCACACTGTGCGCTGGGTGGGCATGTCGCTCGTTCCGCAAGCGGCGATGAATTCGCTTAACCCTGTCATCAAGGTCGGTGATCAGGTGGCTGAACCTGCGATGATCCATTTAGGTTTAAATAAGGCCGAGGCGCTCGGACTTGTTCGCAAGATGTTCCAGCACGTGGGTGTGTCCTACGATTTTGTAGATCGTTATCCCTTCGAGCTAAGCGGCGGGATGCGCCAGCGCGTGGCGCTGGCGATGGCGCTCGTGACCAGCCCCAGCCTGATCGTCCTCGATGAGCCTACCTCTGCCCTCGATCTGCTGACGCAAGCCAATATCATGAATGTACTCAAACGCATCAAGTATGAATTGGGGACATCTTTCATTCTCATCACGCATGATATCGCCACCTCCAGTGAACTGGCAGATGAAGTTGCCATTATGTATGCAGGTCAGATCGTGGAAACCGGGCACGCCAAGGATTTTTTCCCCGCGCCCTTGCATCCCTATTCGCAGTTGTTGATGGCAAGTGTCCCGCGCCTCAGAAGCGACTCAGACCCGATGTTCATCACAGGTCAGCCGCCGAGTCTTATGAATCCACCAAAAGGTTGTCGTTTCGCGGCGCGCTGTCTATTTCGAATGGAGAAGTGCAGCGAAGAACCGCCCATGGTACTCAAAGACAATCGCAAGGTGAAGTGCTGGTTATATTCATAACACACCCTGCGCAATGTCATTCTGAGCGGAGCAGCGCTGAAGTCGCAGCCAGTTTGCCGATTCCGCAAAAGACGGAGTTGATGACTTATTTGCGAAATTCATATGAGGCGCTTGAACAGTTCATTGAATTATTGGATGGGCGTTATCCGGACTTTGAGAATGTGGATGAAGAGTTACAAAAGAAGATCGAGAGGATCCGTTTCAATCTACTCGTTTTTTTGACACATGATTGCCGTCATCTCGGCATGCTGGAATGTTTGAAAGGTCTACAGACGGGCTTTGGTTCTGCAACGGAGAGAAGAGATAGATGTCATTGCGAGTGGCGCCTCGGTGCCACGAAGCAATCTCCTCATCAAGTAGAGGATTGCTTCGCCAAAGAACGGCTCGCAATGACATATGAGTAGGAGCATCACATGATCACTGAACCACGCGAGGTATTAATGGATCAATTAAAAGTAAAAGCGCCCAGAGCCTTGTTGGTTGTGAAAGACCTGCACGTATGGTATGAACTGCGGCGCTTCGGGTTTGGGCATGCGGGTTATGTCAGGGCGGTGGATGGCGTCAGCTTTGAACTGGAAGAAGGGGAAACCGTGGCAGTTGTCGGTGAGTCAGGCTGCGGTAAATCCAGTCTGATGAAAACGATCCTCGGGTTGAATATCCCAACCAGTGGTGAACTTGTTTTTGATGGGGTTAATCTTGCATCGTTCAAAGGAAATGATCTGCGCAATTATCGCTTCAAGATCGGATATGTGCAACAGGATCCGTATGGCGCGTTGCCGCCGTTCATGGACGTTCAGAAAATTCTGGAAGAGCCGTTGATCATCAGCGGCATGAAGGTCAAGGAGGAACGGCTGGCGCGCATCCACAAAGTGATGAGTGAAGTGAAGTTGCATCCCGTGGAGGATTTTCTGCAGAAGTTCCCGCATATGCTAAGTGGCGGACAACAGCAACGCATCGTGATCGCGCGTGCAATGTTGCGTGAACCAAAGTTGATCGTGGCCGATGAACCCGTTTCGATGCTCGATGCTTCGGTGCGCGTGGAGATCCTGAAACTCATGCGCGCCTTGCAAGAGTCGCATGGGCTTTCGGTGATCTATATTACGCATGATCTTTCCACAGTGAAATATTTTTCGGCGCGCATCTTTGTGATGTACGCGGGTAATCTTATCGAAAAAGCCGCGACCCGGACCCTGCTCGATAATCCTTTACATCCCTACACACATGCCTTGCTTGCGGC
>Ga0180069_1000019_pt1 | contig 43120 bp, 36 predicted proteins | sample EasRivERM_16_10D_2_FD_121793 | JGI IMG/M metagenome (GOLD analysis project Ga0180069, IMG submission 121793) | Soil microbial communities from meander-bound floodplain in the East River, Colorado, USA - East River metaG ERMLT231B'_16_10D | ecosystem: Environmental > Terrestrial > Soil >...
ACGGGGTGTTCCGATTTTTATCGAGGGTTTTGTAGAAGCTGCGGGTAACAGGCACATCGTCCGTCGCATCGAGCGGAATCAGGATGATGGGTATCCCTGAATTGAAAACGATATTTGCCGCAACGGGGTCAATATAAATATTCCATTCGGCGTATTCATTCTGGATGCCGACTCCCGAGTTTCCCACGTTGCCATCGGTCTTCACCGCGCCGCCCATGATGTAGATCACTTCAATTTTTGAATCAATTTCCGGCGTGGTTTGAAGCGCCTCGGCAATATTGGTCAGCGGACCCACAGCCACGATGCTGATCCTGTCATTTGCAGATTGAAGAATATTCACGATCAATTCAGGTGCGCTCAATGGAGAAGGTTTACCAGTATGCGATAATGCAACGCCAGATGCATCGTCCGCATCCCGACGCCAGTCCGTTGGGAAAACATGGTTTCCATCCAATGGCGTTTCGCGTCCGCATGTGACCGGAACATCCTTTTGATCACTCAACTCCACCAGCCCCAGGGCATTCGATACGCCTGCATCACAATGAGCCAATCCTGTCCCTGCGACCGTGATTGCGCGGACATCCACATTGGGATGAGATGTCAGATAAAGGATCGCCAGCATATCGTCCAACCCCATATCCACATCCACAATAACGGGTTTTGGAGTTTGAATCTGAATGAGGCTGGGGTCAGGAGTCAGACTTTGGCTCCCACATCCTGTAACCAATAGTGTTGTTGAGAAAACAATAGCCAACGCCAAATATCTGCTGGTTTTGAATGAATATCTGATCATAGATTTTCTCCTATAGATTTGAACATATGGTTGGCCATCCGATCTGATTCTTGTTTTTTTTCCAACACCCATCCAATTGCCATCCCTCCTGCCAGCGCCACGCCTATGTTGCAAAACTGCATGAGCTTGAGCATTCCATATGTACCAGGGACAGGTTTGCCCACTTCCCAACCAAGTCCATACAACAAAATCAAGCCAACCGTGATGTTACCTATCATCGTGCACCCTGTACGGCTGTCCCTGCAACCGGAACCTGCCTTCTTGTCAGCAAGAGGGCGAGGGCTATCAGGAGCAGGGCAGGCTCGTAGAAGAGTGGTCCACGGTTACCAGGCAGTACGAATATCAACATCCCGATAGACCACAATAGAGCCACAATGCCGACCCATGTTGGGAGAAGACCAGTTCGGAGGATCGCTCCGCCGAAGAACGCAGTTGCCAGAAAGGCAAATACGATGAAGTATGTCTCAAGCGAAGCAACCCATCCTTTCCCATCGAGATTGAGTGCATTGACGGTGAGCCATCTGTGCTACGCGCGAACACGGTAAGTCGCTCGCCAGCCATCACCGCGGAGGGGCTACTATTGTCGCTGAAATCATCGGGTGGTAGAGTGGGAACTTCTGTTGCTGGAGGTTCAGTCGCAGGAGGAATTTCAGGCGGTTCGGTTACAGGAAGGCTGGTAATTGGGGGTTCAGACGGTGCAGGATCAGTTTCACTACTAGGCAAGGATGTAGGTTGTTGAGACGGTTGTTGAGACGGTTGTAGAGCAATTGGGAGCCATATGGTGGTCCCGATCAGCGCCACCCCAATCAAACTTGAAAAGAACCTTGCCAAGAAAGATAATTTAGGAATCGTTATTTCTTTTGCCTTTACTCCTCCTCCAAACAGGCCTATAAGAAGAGCAATACAACCTGCGATTGCAAGAACGTTCTGCAGATTTATGTTTTGCGAGTTTTCAGACATTAGAAGCTCTCTTTCTGAGTAAGGCGGTAAGACACACTGTGGTTATTTTGAAAAAGCTTCACTCACCTTGCAGCAATGAAGGCAGCGATTGCAGGTATAGCCATAAAGCCTTCAATTCATCATCTGTCATCTGACCGAAATACTTCCACGGCATCACATCCTTGAGTTGGTGGCCGTTGGGCGTCACGCCTGTACGCATTGTTGCGATGAAATCCTCTTCCGACCAGCCCTTCATCTCACCACCCGGCGTCAGGTTGAGCGCCAGATACGTTTCAGGGCCGCCTACACTAATAGTCTGCCCATTGAGCGCCGGCCCATGACACAACATGCAGGTACGCGCCAGGTACAGGCCATATTCCACTGTCACGCCTGGCTCTGGCGCAACCGGACGCGGACCATCGTGGTCAATCGAGATAACGTTCGGTTCAATCTCCGGCGGTAACTGCCCGAGAGCCAGCATTACGCGACCTAAGGGTTCCAGATCTGTTTTGGGCATCTCGTTGTCCACTGGCGGCAGGCTCTTCAGGTAAGCGATCAGCACACCCAGGTCCTCGTCGCTGAGATAGTACCAGGTGCCTGAAGGCATGAGGACCAACCCGCGTCCATCGTAACCGACACCATGGCGGATGGCGCGCACCCAATCTTCATCCGTGTTGGTTGCGCCCACGCCGCCCGCGCCCGAGGTCAGGTTGGGAAAAGTAAAGGTTAGCATGCCTGGCGCAGCCTCGAATTGACCTCTCAGAGTCTCAGTGTGACATTCTCTGCACAAGCGGATGGTGGCGATGTGCTCTCCGCGCGCGATAGAGGCTTGATCTGTGGGAATTGGGATCGTTTCGACTGGCACATCATACGTCCCGTGAAGTTTGTTCCACTTGACCGAGCCAATGACATACAGGACGATGAAGGCTAGCACAAGCAATCCAATGAGACTGCCCAGCACAATGCCAATCCATTTTAAAATTTTTCGTATCATGTTCAGGTCCATCACCTTTCTGCTTCGGACAGCATATTGCGCGTACTGCAAATAACCTCCCCGTCGCCATAATCCATAATGTTGACAGTGTAAATTCGATTTCTGTATCCAGTTTAGCGAATGGAATATCCCAGGGAAAAGAGAAAGATTTCCCGATTATTTGGGAAATCTTTTTGGGATAAGGTAAAGTCTGCATGCGAATTCAATGTCCTCATCATCAGATTTGGGGAGTTGATTTGCGGGGAGAGAAGTCGCGCAATCAGTCCGTGATGTATCCATGCAAGGTGGAAGGACTTTCGTTCGCACGAGGATGGTTTCGCGAACAATTTGTCTATGATGGTAATCGCAAATTAAGCTGTTATCCTGGCGGGATAAAATAGCAAGAATCGGGTGGTGTCCATAATGCTTTGACTATAAACTACCAGTATGTTTTTCAATGGTCAAAGGAGAAGATTATGCACCTAACTATCGAACCGAAGATTTTGTATTTCGGCACACCAGTTGTACTGATCAGCACTCTAAACGAAGATGGCTCTGCCAATCTTGCGCCCATGTCTTCCGCGTGGTGGCTTGATCAAGCCTGCATGCTGGGTATGGGCTCCCGTTCCAAAACGGTTGAAAATTTACTGCGGGAAAGGGAATGTGTTTTAAATCTCCCATCCGCGGACCTGGTTGGCGCAGTCGATCGGCTGGCGCTGACAACAGGGAAAAATCCCGTGCCAGGGTATAAAATCAATATGGGGTTTCAACATGTGTCAGATAAATTTGCACACGCGGGGCTTACCCAGCTCCCATCAGACATTGTCTGCCCACCGCGCGTGGCCGAGTGTGCGGTACAACTTGAAGCCATCGTCGAGAAGTTTCATCAATTCGGTGCGCCCGAGGATTTCTCCATGGGAATTGAGGCTCGCATTATCCGCGTCCACATCGATGAAGCCATCCTGAATTCTGAAAAGAGGCATCACATTGACGCCGACAAATGGAATCCGCTTATTATGAGTTTCTGTGAATTTTATGGTTTGAGCAAGAATCTTCATCCATCCAGGTTGGCAAAAGTATTTTAATGATGGGTGGAAGAAATTAAAGATTATAATCTTTGCGAACAAACCAGAATGAAGTTTGGGATCAGACGGGGTTGGGAAAGAGAACGGGGAGGGTAGAGTTCAATTCGCACGAGGGAGATTTCGCGAGGAAATTGTCCCTGACGATGAGTGTGGATTAGAATACCTGTTTTGGATAAGATCACAACAACCATCCCGGAGATCAACATGGACATGAAAAATATACCATTTGGTATAACCGCCTGGTCAGAAATACGTCCCACTACTCACAAAGGGGAAACTGGAACAGCGTACTGGCGGACTCAGCAATTTGATGACATTCGGGTCCGCCTGGTTGAATATAGCCCTGGCTACCTTGCCGATCATTGGTGCACAAAAGGTCACATTCTATTATGCCTGGAAGGTGAATTACATACTGAGCTTGCCGATGGGAGAAAGTTTATCCTCACACCAGGGATCAGTTATCAGGTGGCAGACAATGCTGAGCCGCATCGTTCTTACACTCCAACCGGGGTTAAACTGTTCATTGTCGACTAATTAAGGAATTGGTAATTAATAAGGGACAGGTTCCGTCTATCCATCAACCCATAAAGGAGATGATTTATGAAGCTTTCGCCACGGCACTTCGGAATTATCATCTGCAGTCTCACCACGGCCTACCTGCATATTTCGCTTTACCCGGACTTTGGCTACTTTGACTGGATCGTATTAAATGGCTTCGGGACGATTGCCTTGCTGCTGGCATATTTCCTGCCCATTCCATATTTTCAAAGCAGACATCATATCGTTTTTTGGGCGATGTTTGGATACATCTGGCTCACGATTTCGTTGTGGGTGTTTTTTGGCGACAAGACTTTCCTGTTCGCTACGACAGCCGCCATCGGTTATTATGCCAAGACTGCGGAATTGTTCCTGCTCGCCTTTATGTGGTCTGACCTGCAACAAACACCATAGACAGTTCGTATGGGAGAGCGATTATGGGAAGGACTTTCTTCAGTTGAGGAAAGAACCTGATGGCTGCCCAAGAACAATCAAATGAAATTGAACATACCATCATTCAATGGGCAGAGTCGCGCGCTGAAATTCGCGCGGTTCTTTTAACCAGCACACGCGCGGTCCCGGGGGCGAGTGTCGATGCTTTGTCCGATTATGATGTGATTCTGATCGTTCAGAGTATCCAGCCGTTTGTAGAGGAGCGTACATGGATCAATGATGGTTATGTGCACCTGGATTAAGTTGTCAGTCTTACAACGTTTGTGGATTCTCAGCGCGCTGTCTGGCGAGGTTTCCCATCCACAGATAGCAAAGTGCCAGTACGCATGCCAGAATAAAACAACCAAGCCACAGGGCGAATGCTCCCATTTGCTCATAGACCCAGCCTCCAAGCACGGGGCCGATGAATAATGAAAGTCCCCAGGCAGAACCGAAGATACCCTGATACAAGCCGCGCAATTCGATCGGAGAGAGATCCGCAATGAGGGCAGGCGCAACCGCCGATGCGGTGATCTCGCCCAGTGTCCAGACCGAAACGGTCAGAAAATAAAACGGCAACAGGTTGCGGGCAAACATGTTCAAACCGAACCCGGTTCCAAGAAAAAGAGCCGCGGCGGCCATTGCGCGAAAGCGCGGCCAGTTCGAGGCAGCATTACTGACCTGGATGCTGAATGCCACGATCAAAATCCCATTGACAGCGATAGCCAATCCAAAATCTGTGGATGTGAGCCCATGTGCCTTCATGTCAAGCGGCAAAGTAACGTAGCCCTGCATGTAGATAACCCCGATGAACAAAGCCAGCGCGCTGAAAGCGAGCAGGAGCGGCTCGCGTCTCACCTGCTGAATTCGCTCCTTGAAGGTTGTATGCGCGGCATGACTGGCCTCAGCAGGTCTGGTTTCCGGGATGCGAGCCAGCACGATCAATCCAAATATGAACGTAGTGAGCGCATCGCCAATAAAAAGCAATAAGTAGTTGTAGCGCGCCATGAATCCAGCCAGGATTGGAGCGAGGGAAAAGCCCAGGTTGACTGCCCAGTTTTGATAGCCGAAGGCACGCGTCCGCGCGGAGGATGGAACCAAATCCGCAATAGCAGCACCCAGGGCGGGTCGAAACAAATCGGTGAAGAATCCCAGAATAAAAGTGAAGAAAGCAATCAACGGCAGGGCACGCGCAAACCCCAAAGCGACCATTGCCACAGGCGCGATAAATAAACTCATCAACAGAACCGGGCGGCGGCCAAATCGGTCAGCCAGTTCGCCGCCAGCCAACTGCGCTGCAAAAGAACCCGCGCCAAATAGCGAGACGGTCAACGCAGCCTGACCGATTGAAATGCCGCGTTGGCTCGTGAGGTAGAGCGTCAGAAATGGAATAACAAAACTGCCTAGGCGGTTGATTAAAATACCGAACCATAGGAACCAGTACGTGGATGGCAAGTCGGCAGTCAGAAGCGCAAAGCGCGTGCGAATGGTTTCCATCACTCTCTCCTTTGCAGCGCAATAGTAGAATATACGTTCTAGTATTTCGAGTGATAATACACCAGGCATCACAACACGTCAAGAAGATGGCAACAAGAGTAGTTGAACAGCGGGACAGTGTACAGTTCCTGATGGAGCGTAACTAGCGTTTCAATGCCAGTGTTTTATCATTTGGAAGTTATAACGCTTTAGAATCAGGAGGCAGGCATGTCAAACCAGGTTGACCTATTCAACATTACCTATGGCAATTTTGAAGAGAAAGTATTGGCTGAGATCCGACGGGAAACATATGGGGAAGACATCGGGCAAACCAGCTGGATCACAGTTGATGAATATGACACTTTCTTTAACTGGCTAAATCTTGCAGAAAAAAATCACGTTCTGGAAATTGCCAGCGGATCAGGCGGTCCTGCTTTATATCTCGCGAAGAAATTTAATTGTCGCATTACCGGGCTCGATATCAATAAGGAGGGGATCAAAACAGCAAACCAAAGCGCCATCAATGCCAAAATAACGGATGCACAATTTCAATTGGCGAATGTTGATGAGCGCTTGCCTTTCGACGATGAAACCTTTGATGCGGTCATGTGCATGGACTCCGCCAATCATTTCCGTGACCGGCTTGGGGTGCTACGTGAATGGCAGCGCGTCCTCAAAACGGGACGGCGGATTCTGTTTACTGACCCGGTGGTCCTCACCGGAGCCGTTTCCAACGAAGAACTGGCAGCGCGCTCCAGCATTGGTTTCTTTATCTTTATGCCGCTCGATGTGACAAAGCAATACATTCGGGAGGCAGGGCTCAACCTGCTTCGTTGTGAAGATGTGACTGGCAACATCGAATTGACTTCGGGACGGTGGCACACTTCCCGCCAGAAACATCGCGAAGACTTGATCAAGATCGAGGGCGAAGAACGATTTGAGGGGTTACAAAAGTTTTTCGCCACAGTCCACAAGCTGACAAGCGAGCGGCGATTATCAAGGTTTGTCTTTGTAGCAGAGAAATAGAACGGCATAAAGTATCCAAAGTGAAGTTTGGGGTAAGATGTAGTTTGGCAAAGAAAAATTTCACGCAATACTGTCTTGAACGCATACTGCCAGCTATTGGAAGAGGACTATCTTGAGAGTATTGAAGGCAGTGGGACTTATGTTGTGCAGGAAATAAAAGCTGGTGTCCGCAGACTCGGAGCTTTATTGCGCTCGGTATAACTGCTTCTCCAGTAACCGCCAAAGATGAAGTTTTCGCCCTCAGCGCCTTTGACCGCGATGGCGCGGCTGCTGATTACGTGGTCCTCCAAAAAGAATTCGTTGCACCAAAACCAAAAACACTTGATCATATAAAGAGCACCTCCATACCACTTGCCACACTCACCGCCTGGCAGGGACTCTTCGAGCACGGTCAGTTGACCAAGGGTCAACGGGTTCTTATCCACGGAGCAACAGATGGCGCTCGCTGAATAAAATTACTACTGGAACTCTGGCAGTATAATCCTGCCTTATGTCCAAACGCTTCCTGTTCACCTCTATTATCATTGTTGCTGTGATAACAGCCGCAGTCGCGGCTTATTATTTATACCGGCCCAACGTCAGACGCGTCGATAAATTTCGTCAGTGGATGAAAAACCCCGCTTCTCATCTGGACTGGAAACTGCTCGCTGGATCCCAATGCGGCGCGGCCCCGTTTCTTTTCCCCACCGATGGCTTCGCCGGCTTCCTCTGGGGTGACTCATTCGGACTGCGTCATACCCACCAGGGCATCGATATCTTCGCGGGGACAGACGTTGGCATCACCAGAGTCATCTCCGCCTACCCGGGCTATCTAACCCGCCAATCCAATTGGAAATCCGCCGTCATCGTGCGCGTGCCCAGTGATCCGCTTGAGCCTGATAGACAGATCTGGCTCTACTACACTCACATGGCAGATCCATATGGCAATTCATTCATCGCTGAAGAATTCCCGGCGGGCACTTCTGAAAAATTCATCGAAGCTGGAACCTTTCTCGGCTATCAGGGCAATTATTCCGGTGATCCGACCAATCCAGTCGGTGTTCACCTCCACTTCTCCATTGTCGAAGATGATGGCAATGGACAATTCAAGAACGAACTTGAGATCAATAACACACTTGACCCATCGCCTTATTTGGGATTACCCTTGAACGCGTATGAGAATCGTGACATGGTTCCACTATGCAATGGTAATGAGCAAGTTTTGCGATGAAAGACGAAAGAGGAAAGATGGGCGAAATTGTAGGGAAGGTTGTCCTCATCACCGGCGCAGGCAAAGGGAGTGGGCGACTCCTCGCCAAAGTATTTGCCGAACGAGGCGCCATCGTCGCGGCAAATGACATCTCACCCATCAACGTTGAAAATGTTGTTGAAGAAATCAATCAACAGGGCGGGCGCGCCAAACCTTATATTGAGGACGTCGCTAAAAAAGTGGGTGTGCAGAATCTCATCAATAATGTGGAAGATGATTTCGGTCGTATCGATATTCTGATCAATCACGCGGCGGTTGAACCAAACTTCGCACTGCTTAACATGGATGAATGGGACTGGCATCGCGTGCTCGACGTTAATCTCACCGGCGCGTTCTTAATGACCCAGTCCGCGGGGCGCGTGATGAAGGAAAAAGGCGGAGGCGTGATCATAAATCTTATAACAGGATCAACTCGTGATGAAAAGTTTGAAGCGGCTTTCGTAGCCAGCATGAATGGCCTGGACGGTTTCACACGTCAAGCCGCGCGTGAATTAAGTCCGTATGACATTAAAGTCTTTGCAGTGGAGAATACCGGGAATACAATCATCGAAAAGGTGTTCGCCCTGCTTGAGGAGTAATTATGAAAGAGTTGAAGGAATATCGCACACAATTGATCAACAAACTCGGCGATGCGGCAAAAGATTTTCGGGCGGCTTGCCTCGGTGCGAAAGACCCATTTGCGCCGTTGGATAAGGGCAGTTGGAATGTGCATCAAGTTGCCGCACACACCCGCGATGTGGATAAACTGGTATACGGTTTCCGCGCCCAGAGGACCGCGCAGGAGGATAATCCTGAATTTCAAAATTTCGATGGCGATGCATACACACGCGAGCATTATTCTGCAGACGAACCATTGCAGGAAATACTGGAGAGCTTGGTACAAAATGTTGAGGCGCTGGCAGTCATGTTGCGCGGCCTGCCCCCTGAAGCCTGGTCGCGTGTTTCGCGCCATGCCAAGCTGGGCAATGGCTTCACACTGCAGACCTGGGTCGAGCGCGGTCTTGCCCACATCGAGGAACATTTGGAAACTGTGCAGAAGGCGAAGTAAAGATAATATGGGTAGTGGCTCAAAATACATGATTGTGAGTAATAGCCAAGTTATATTCGACAATAAACCAACGGGTCACAAGATGATGCATGTACTCAACTTTAGAAAACGATAAGGTCTTGCGAACATATCTGGCTAACTTCTGACGTAGTGTGCACTTCCAGCGTTCCATGTGATTGGTCTCGCCTGTATCCTTGCCAACGCTCCGATGCGTTTCCTTTGGGAAAACCTTTTGATAGGCATCCCAGAAGTCACTAAACGTATGACAAGCGCGATATGCTTTTGGAATCCTGTTCCATAAGCGTTGGCAAGTTTCAGCACTATGATCGCCAATCACAAATGCGACAATCTGGCGTGTTCTTCGACAAAGGGCTGTCCATAACCAATATTTTGCTGTTTTGATGAAGACAAATGACCAAACTTCATCCAATTCCAGTACATCTTGGGTTTCGGCTGGTAACAGGCTCTGCTTGACTGTCGGTTGTGTATTCACTTTTTTTTCAACAGCTTCTTCAACGTGTTACGGGAGATATGAAATGTTCGAGCAATTCCGCGCATACTGGGTCGTTCATGATAGGCAGATAAAATCTGCTCTTGCTCTTCCTGACTACGCTGGTTTTGTGGATACATGACTGCTGACTTATAGCAATCTTTGCACAAGAATTGTTGACTGCCAGAGCTGTTTTTGCCGTTCTTAACAACATGCGTGCTATTGCACTCAGGACAATGAAAAACTGTTATTTTACTTATCATTTGCCCTTTATACCATCATGTAGAAAGACCCATTACCATAATATGTACTCCAAGTTGCCACAGCTTGTACTGTTACACAATAACTTGAGTAACGCAATAAAATCCCCGTCATGAAATCTCGCGGGGATTTTGGTTTAATAACTCAGGTTACGCAGTTTATGCTCCCGCAGGGTCTGCGACCCTGCGATGTAACCTGCAAAACACGGCGGTCACAGACCGCCTTTGAGCGAGGGTACGTAAGGTGAGTTAATAAATTACGATGTACTAATAATTTTCACCACAGGGGAAAACCGATCAAACTTGTAACCCACATAAACAACGGCTGGTAGATCCGCAAGCCGATCAAGGCGACCACAATCCCAAGCAACGCGCCCGCCACCACATCCGAAACGTAATGCACGCCCATCGCCACGCGCGCCAGCGCAACCAGCGGCGCCCAGATCCATAAGATGATCGCCAGCCATGGAGGTCCGAGTCCTGTGGCGATCACCGCGATCAGAAATGAGCGCGCGGCATGACCGGATGGAAATGAATGCGGATCGGTATTGCGATAGATGCCGCCCCACTCACCCTCGGGACGCTTCCTGCGCACGAGGAATTTGATACCCAGCACCAAAACCGCAAGCACGCTGATGCCGGTGAATTCAACAACTTCCCATTCCCTCCAGAATGAGTTGCTGTAAAACCATGCCAGGATCAACGCCGGGACCCATAACCACGAGTCACCGGAATGGGCGAAGAACACTGCAATAGCGCGCAATGCGCCTGGCTTTTCAGCCACGCGCATTTGATCAGAGAGACGCGCATCCAATTCAAGAATGGAACGCAGACTCATTTTGTGGTTGATTTCGCTTTTAAGGCCGGTTTGGCAGTTGCGGCTTTTTTCGCTGCCCCTGCTTCCGCCCTGGATTTTTTTGCAGACTGGCGTTGTTGCCGTACCAGATCCTCACGCAACATTTCAAGCTGATGAGGCTTATCCACATCCATGCAGGGTTCGGCATAGGGCCAGACAATAGCGTGTCCTTTGATGCCGATACGCGCACTGACGCGCGCGACTGCTTCCTGTAAAGTTAATTGTCTTGTGAAAAGCTTGAAGAGTGTTCCAAACCCTATGATGCCAGCCTGCCGAAGCGGACTCTTACGATTACCAATCAACGCCTCCCACATCTCAAGGTGTTCAGTCGCATTGCGCACATGGCTGATATTCATATCAGCGCCGCAGACATCCATATCTTTGAGGCGAGTCCAGGTTCTTTTGGAGTCAGGGAAGCGGGCTTCCATCACGTCACGCGGACAGACACCGTAATATAGATCATCCTTGGTCTCACTGCATTTTTCAATCAGCCAATCCACCATTTCTGATTTGAGCGTTGGAATATCGGAGGAGACGATCAGCACATACTTATTCTTCTTGTTCAACTCAAGAGATTTGTGTACGCCCGTAACAATATTGGAAAGCATGCGTCCCTGATTGGAAAGGTAGTATATGGGTTTCTTGCAGGTCACTCCGCTTTTGGATGAGAGACCAATAACGATGACATTATCCACATGTTTTGCATCACTCAGGGCATCCAGCACCCATTGGATCATGGGTTTTCCGGCAAGATCAACCAGCGCTTTCGAGTCGCCATGTGAGTAGGTGTATAGCGGGTCTTCGGGCTGCGGAATTCCGCCTGCGGTTACGATTGCGTCCATAGATTCTCCTTATGATACCTATACAGGTAAATACGTTCTTACACAACCTGTCTGCTTGTGCACTGGTCTACCTGTATATTTTAGTTTAGTTCCTGCAATTGCGGCTTGAAGTTGAGTTTCTCGAGTAATTCACTGTATTCGTCCCAGGTCAGTGGGCGGTTCTTACCAGAGATCGCAACCAGCGCGGCTTCCATCATGTTCGTGCCGAATGAACGACCTTCCAATACGGGCGTGGTTGTGATGAGATATTTAACGCCACATTTTTTGAATAATGCCACATCTTCAGGGGTTGTGGTATTGGTGACGACGATCTTGCCTTTCATATCGTCGGGCATGTAACGTTTGATGTAATGGCAATCTCCGGCAACAACGGTGACCTCTTTGAAATACTGAGGATATTTGGGCTTGCGCTCTTCCTGCTTTTCGCCAACCGGGTAGATCCAATGAAAGGGCAGGCGGAGGGCAATCGGCATTAACATGGCAGCCGCGAACTTGATCTGCTTGGCGGTGTGCAATGGAATGGGCATCTCCAATGAAAACAGAAAATCACCAAAAGTGCACTTAAACCCCGCATCCAAAAAGGAGCTCGTCAGTCCCCAGCGGTCAGAGCCGGTCATGATGAGGGCTGTTTTGCCCATCGTATTGATGTAATCACCAAGCTTTTCCAGTATGAACGGCGCGGCCTTCTTTTCTAGAGTATTTCTCAGACCAGAACCATCTACAACCGGGGTCTTCTTGATGAAACGCACCATTGGTTTCACAGAGTGAAATTCATACTTTTTCCCATCCACCAGCACGCTCAAGTCCCCACCGCCCACGCCGAAGGCATCCACGGTACCGTCGAGTTCCTTAAATTTCAACGCTGCGGCTTCCATATCGCCATCCGTGCCGATGCGTTCAATGCTGACCTTTTCGCCAAGCAAGGTTACTTCCACCGCCTTGTTACGCTTGGATGATCCAATACTGATACTAACTGCTCTTTTCATAATGAGTCCTCCTCAGGTGAGATAAAGATATTATATAACGGAATCAGGTTTCGGCTGACCCGAAGGGAGGAAGCGTGAACAGGAATGTGGATCCCTGGCCCAACTCGCTCTCGACCCAGATCCTGCAACCGTGCGCTTCGACAATCCGCTTTACCGTAGCCAGACCGACTCCACTGCCATCACTCCTTGCATTCAATTTCGTGAACGGACTAAAAATTTGATCACTGCGCTCAGATGGAATGCCCATACCGTTATCGCGCACAAAAAAAATGAGGTCACCCGTATCATCTTCCCGCTTCGTACCGATCTCGATCAAAGGTTCCTTTTGGTCACCGCTGTATTTGACAGCATTTTCCACGAGATTCTGAATCACCTGACCAAGTCTTATCCTATCCCCCTGTACAACAGGCGGGGGATCCTGGATAATCACTTTCGCGCCGTGCGCCTCGAGAGACCCTTGCAGAAGTTGGATTATTTCCTGCGTCAGACCACCGAGGTCAACTTCCGCCGGTGTGTCAACAATTAAACCAGCACGCGACAATTCCAGAATACCGCTGACGAGTCCACTCATCTTCGCCACCGCATTCCCTATATGATTCATGTCGCTCTTCATGCTTTCCATATTGCCCGCCGCGGCATCTTTCTCAAGAAAACCAAGAAAACCTCTGATGGTAACCAACGGAGATTTCAGGTCGTGAGATACCGTGTAGGCAAAACGATCCAGCTCTGCATTTTTTGCTTCGAGTATGAGTTTGGCTTCCCGTTCCTGATTTGCAAGTTTGCGCTCGGTAATATCACGCAAGATTACAGTGAAGATTTTCTGTCCATTGATCTCGATCTGTGAGATGCCCGTCACCTCGATCGGGAATTCTTCGCCGTTTGCGCGCATACCGCTCAAGGCTCGCAATGTGCCCATCGTATGAGGGGCGACTCCCGGCTTGCCGAAACGGCGGGCGTGTTCTGTGTGAACCGCGCGGTATCGCTCAGGAAGCAGACGATCCAATGTCTGACCGATGAGGCTGGCGGCTGAATATCCAAACATTCGTTCCGCGGCGGCATTGAATAGTGTAATACGCTGATCGGCATCAATCGTGACGATGGCATCCATGGCAGAGTCAAGTATGCCCGCCAACTGGGTTTGACTCTCACGCAACGCCTCCTCCGCCTGCTTGCGCTCGGTGACATCGCATAATATGACGGTGAAAAATTTCTGTTCATTGAATTCAATTTGTGAGATGCTCGCCTCAATCGGAAATTCTTCGCCGCTTTCACGTAAACCACTCAAGGCTTGCAAAGAACCCATTGCGCGGGTTGTGACTCCTGTCTCGCCGAAACGCCGAATGTGATCTGCGTGGACGGCATGGTAGCGTTCGGGCAGGAGACGTTCCAACGGCTGACCCAACATATCCAAAGCTGAGTATCCAAACATTCGTTCCGCGGCGGTATTGAAGATCGTAATACGCTGGTCGACATCAATCGTTATGATGGCATCCATGGCAGAGTCGATCATGCCTGCCAACTGTGACTGGCTTTCAAGCAGAGAGTTAAAAATATTCTGACGTTGTATATCTGTTTGATTAAGCAGGCTCGCACCCCAATACACCAGACCGACCAGCACAACGATACGAGCCGTGGCAAAGAGCGCCAAGCCAAAATGTGTGTCGTACCAACCCAGCAGTTCACCCTGCAATTGCAACCAACTGAATATGAAGGGGATAATTATGGCAGCAAACAGGAGGCGGCGAACTATCATCCCACCCACCAGGTTGCTGGTAAAGACAGTCACAAACGGGTGTTCCGGGCTTACAGCCAACACCCCTACAGTGAGTATGACCAATAGGAGAGCAGTGTGTAACGCCATCGAGCTGTAGGGCTCAATTTGGTAGAGCGAACTGACCCCATAGACATATCCCACGAGAGCCAGCAGGCCGATGAGCAGGATGGGAACTGTCAGCAGGGGCATTAGCGCTTTGGATTTGTAACGAATACTGAATAACGCCAAACCTAAAAGAAACAGGCATAAGGCAGTCGCGGGAGCCGGGCGACCTGGATGCAACCCATCCTCTGCCAAGACTGCCTGAGAAAATAACAGCAGGTCAATACCAATATTGAGGTTGAGGATATATTCCAACGAGACCATTCCCCCGATAACTGCCACCACCCCTGCACAAACCAGTCTCAACGTGACACGTTCATTCGATTGTGCCAGCCACAAGGACACAGCCGCCAAAGATAAACCCAATGCGGTAAGAGGTTTCATGGTTGCCAGGCCAGGCATCAGACTTTTGAGGGCGGCAATGCCAAACGTCCACCCCAGAAGCACTGCAATACCAACCAGCATCGAACAGATACTGGAAAATCTCGCATAGAAACCCAACCCGGAAAGTGTTCGCTCACTGACAGGAGTTTTCATCATAAAGGATCCTCTTTACATAGCCCGGCAGTTTTGGAGTTGCCACTATAAAACTTACCTCACTGCATCGTAGATTATACAAGTCCATCAGAAGAAAAATTATCCGATAGATTATTCTATGACGAAGCCTTGGGCAGGGTGAAATAAAACGTGGATCCCTTTCCCGCTTCGCTCTCCACCCAGATCCTGCCTCCGTGTACTTCGACGATTCTCTTCACGATGGAGAGTCCGACTCCCGTGCCTTCAGCCTGTGGATTCAGTTTATTGAATAAGCCAAAGATTCGTTCATGATGTTCAGGTGCAATGCCCATGCCGTTATCTTTGATATAAAAAACGGGCTTGTCCTCCTCCTCGCCGCGTTGACCGATCTCAATGAGCGGTTCTGGTTGAGCGCCCATATATTTCGCGGCGTTATCTAGCAGGTTCTGCAGGACCTCCGTCAGCCGCTGACGATCTCCGTAGACAGCCGGCAGGTTCGGCTGAGTCAGAACCGTGACTCCGCGCCCTTCGAGTTGTCCCCTCACGATGTCCATCGCTTCGAGTACCAGATCATTAAACGAAATTGTTTCGGGCGCGTTCATCAAGCGCCCGATGCGCGAGAGTTCGAGCAATTCGTTGAGTAACCTTTGCATTTTGTCCACGGCGCCGTGAATGTGAGCAGAGTCTTTTTTCAAGCGCTGCATATCACCTGCCGCGGCATCCTGTTCGAGAAATCCAAGGAAGCCATTGATGGTAACGAGCGGGGATTTGAGATCGTGTGACACCGTGTATGCGAAGCCGTCCAGTTCGGTATTTTTGGCTGAAAGTTCGGCAATGAGTTTTTCGCGTTCGAGCTCCACCTGTTTGCGCGCCTCCAATTCGTGTTGGACATTGCTGTAAAGCCGCGCCCGCCCAATTGCGATTCCGATATGCTGGCTTAACGTGTTCAGCAATTTCAAATCCACTTCTGTGAGCTTAATGCCTTGCGTGCTTTCTACATTCAATATGCCCACCACGCGCCCTTCATCAAATAAAGGAACGCAAATCTCCGACACGATATTCTCAATCGCTCCCAAAAAATCGGGGTCTGTTTGCACATCTTCCAGAAAAACGGGGCTGCCTGTTCGGACAACGTGGCCACTAACGCCCTTCGTCAGGGCGATTCTTGAAATGACACGTTCATATCCCACCTGATGCTGAAGGATCAGCATATCGTCTTCAAGGAGATAGAGACTGACCAGGGCATACCCAAATGAATCCGCGATGGATTCGACTAGGCTATGGAGAAGCGCCGGCAGATCCAATTCCTGCGCCATCGCATTACGGACATTGCCTATCAGGGCCAGTTCCCGATTTGCTTCGGAGATGGTTTTCAGCCTGATCCCTTCGATCTGATCGCGATGATGCTGGGCGATGAGAGTCAACCCGCCCATGGCGACCAGCACTCCGGACGCGGCACTGAATGTACGCCCGGAAACTTCCGGTTGGAACATCGGTAATAAGAGCACACCGAGGGCATTGATGACCACCACAACCGCAAGATTCTGTGTGCGCAAAAGAACGAACCCAAGGATGAATCCAAAGGGGATAAGGTTCAAGATCGCAAATGCGGGCCCATTCGTTGTGCGCCCTGAATAGATGTATGCCAGGCTGGCAACAGTCCAGACACCTAAAATGATGATACCACTGGCATTGAAATAGCGACTGCGACTCAGCAGATAGCCTGTGAAAGTTACACCTGATAGAAAGGTCAGGAGCGTCAGCGCGAGCGCGTTCCTGCTTGCGAGAGAAATTGCGGAAATATTCCCGGCAAGGGTCAGCAGTGTGAATAACAATGTCGAGGCGGCAATCAATTCAGCGCGTGCACGTTCGGCGGGATCGGTGACATGCTTCGAGGGTTTTATCAGCCAGTCCCGTATTAGTTCAACACCACCATAAAATCTTTGCGATGCTAAAGGAATGTGGGCAGGCGATTTTCGAGAATCCATGATGTTATCCTTTCTGCCCGGGCGAGACCCTAAAGGCGCCGCGTGGCGACATTTCTTTCGCTAATCTTTGTCTCTACGGGCAATACAGCTTGCAAACTTCGTTACTAATCGAGCAGGAAATCCTTTAAGGACTATTTCACTTTAGGTTACCGGCAGTGTGAAGCAAAATACAGATCCTTTTTCCAAATCGGCCTCGACCCAGATCCGGCCTCCATGAAATTCAATGATCCTCCTCACGAGTGCGAGCCCAATACCCGTCCCTTCACTACGCGCATCCAGTTTATTGAACAAGCCGAAGACGCGTTCGCGATATTCGGGCGCGATGCCCATGCCATTATCTTTGATGTAGAAAAGAAGTTTGCCATCCTCCTCGCCGCGCTGACCAATCTCGATGCGCGGCTCTGGTTGATCGCCTAGATATTTGATCGCGTTATCCAGCAGGTTCTGCAGTACCTCTATCAGACGCTGACGATCTCCATAAACAGCGGGCAGGTCTGGCTGTAGGTCGAGCGTGACTCCGCGTTCTTGAATACGATCCCCCACCAATCCAATCGCCCCATGCACCAGCTCCTCAAAGGGGATAGTCTCCGACGGGTTGACGAAACGGCCGATGCGCGAGAGTTCCAGCAGATCGTTCAAAAGTTCGTGCATTTTATCCACTGCATTGGCGATGCGCTGTGTATCGCTTTTGAGGCGTTCCACATTGCCTGTTGCCGCATCCTGTTCGAGATAACCCAGAAAGCCCTTCATGGTGACCAGCGGAGATTTGAGGTCGTGCGAAACAGTGTAAGTAAAATTCTCCAATTCGGCGTTCTTGGCTGTAAGTTCCGCGATGAGTTTTTCGCGTTCACGCAGGCGCTCTTCCAGTTCATCAACCAGGCGGCTCTGCGTGATCGCAATTGCCACCTGATTGGCGACTTCGCGGCCGAGACTGATCTTTTCCTCGTCGAAGAAACCAGGAATTTCGGAAGACATGCTGAACGCCCCGATCAGATTACTCTGTGAGAAAAGCGGCAGGATGCATAGGGAACGGAAGCCTTCCCTGATGCCGGCTTGAATTTGGGGCGGCGGGTCTGCCAGCGCGTTCAAGTCGTTGATCAGCACCGGTTGATTCTGCGAAAGGGTTTGGTTCACATCCTGAAAAAGCGCGAGTGGCACCCGTATTCCCTTTGGGACTGTCGTTTCGCTGTCCGTTCTCACGTCGAAGATCAGGGCTTCGTTGACTCCCCAATCAATTAATGCCAGAGAAGCGCGGCGGCATTCGATCAATTCACGGATGTGACTCAATGCCGCGCCGACGATATCTTCAACCGAATCAGCCGCCAGGATGGCTGTATCAATTTCGCGCAATGCTGACAGCCGCAGGTTCTGGCGTTGAATTTTTTCCTCCGCCTGCTTGCGCTCAGTGATATCAACACTGGACCCGACTACTTGAATAATGTTCCCAAACGAATCGCGCAGCGGGCTAAAAACAACGTCAAGTGTGATCAATTGACCACTCGGGATACGCATCAGGAAATCATCACGTACCGTTTCGCCCAAAGCCGCATGCTGTATAGCCTCGCGCACCTGGGTTTGCGTGGCTTCGGAATGAGACCACGTGTATAGCTCCGCGAAAGGTTTTCCGATCACATCCTCCGCTTTCAAACCAGCCGCATCCAAAGGCGCGCGGTTCGCCTCGAGCAAAATACCGTCCAGCGAAAACAAGCCAACGAACGCGAACATAGTATCCAGGATTTTCTGCTGGCGGCTTTGCTGTTCGCGTAACACTTCTTCCGCCCGCTTGCGCTCGGTAATATCCTCCGCAACGCCAATCAGAGCTATGATCTTTCCCTCCTCGTCCAAAACAGGCGAACTGGACAAATGAATGGGAAACTCACTCCCATCTTTTCTTTTGTTGATTAACTCGCCTTCCCAAGTGCCATGTATTGTTGCCGTAATTAGATTTTCAATCAGCGCAGGGGGATTCTTGTTTGACTGGACAATGCTTATATGCCTGCCGATTAACTCATGGCTTTCATAACCATAGGTCTTTTGAGAGGCGTGATTAACGAATAAAATGTTGTTGTTCTCATCGGTGATCACCATGCTTTCGTGCATACTTTTGATCGCTTGTGAGAGCAGGGTCATCTCTCTTTCCGCCTGTTTGCGTTCAGTCAAATCGCTAATACATACCAGCGCTTTGTGAAACCCGGCCGTATCTGTGAAAAATGTTATTGCCATCCACAAGTTTATAAGGCTGCCATCTAACCTGAGATCAGAAGTTTCCTTCTCAAAATAAGTCTTGCCTTCGGCAAATGCGATTAACTCTTCGTAAAGATTATCGGGGCTGACAAATTTTTCCAGACTGCCCAGCAGTTCAGTTTTGTCTTTTGCTCCATACAATTTGAAAGTTGCCTCGTTTACATCCAACACTTTCACCTTTTGCGCCGCGCCTTGGGCAAAATCGGGATGTTCCGCCAGGTAGCCGCGGAAATCAGTCACGCCTTGCGCGCGCAGTTCGTCCAATGCCATCCTGACTTCGGAATAATCCTCCTCCCAAATCGAGATAGCCGCAGTCTGAAAAATATTGCGATAACGTTTTTCACTCTCGCGCAGCGCCTCTTCTGCCTGTTTGCGCGCGGTGATATCAGTGGAAAGGATAAAGATACCCTCCCGCGCAGGTTGAATACTCATCTTAAACCACCCAACTCTGCCATCGGGGAAAATGAATTCTGTTTCTATTTGCGTTGGCACACGCTCTTCCATGCAACGCCGCAGAACGGCAAACAACCCGGTGTTTTCGACGCCCGGATACAATTCCATGACCGTATGGTTGAGCATCTCTTCCGGTTTGAGTTGCGCCTGTTGTGCAGCGACAGTCTCATTTACGTATAAGTAACGCCAGTCAAAATCAATGATCTGACAGCCCTCCATCATTGTGTCCAGTATGTGATGATAACGCGCTTCACTTTCGCGCAATGCGTCTTCGGCCTGTTTGCGCGCGGTAATATCGTTGGCTAATACTAGCCGCGCTTGCCGCTCACCGAAAAGCAAATCGTGAGACAAAACCTCAACATCCATTAGAGTGCCGTCTTTCTTGCGATGCTTCCATGGACCAGACCATTCTAATTTTTGTGGCTTCTGTACCAGGTTTTCCATCAGGGCAGGGATTTCTTCGGGGGGACGAATATCCTTGATGGTCATCCTCAGAAATTCTTTTTGTGAGTATCCATAGTACGCTATGGTGGCCTCATTGACTGCCAGGAAATCCAGCGTTTCGAGATCGTAGATCCACATGGGCTGGGGGTTGGACTCGAACATCATACGATACCGTTCCTCGCTCGCTTTGAGCACGTTCTCGGCGTGCTGTTCCCGGGTCATATCCCGTGCGATGCCCAATAAACCAACCACATGATCATCTTTGAATTGAGGTGAGATGTTCATCTCAACGACCAGCATCTCGCCCGCGCGTGTATGCATTCGCAACCGGATGGCGCGTAACGTTTCACCGCGCACGATTTGGTTGAATTGGTCGTGTGCGCGTATACGGTCATCCTCAGCAACCAGTTCATCAAAGGCGCGCCCCAGCCACTCGGCGCAGGACCAGCCGGTAAATATCTCAAAGGCTGGATTGAGGGAGGTGATCCTGCTATCTGTTGAAATTGTAAAGATAACGTCGCGCGCGCTATCGATTAACTTGCGATAGCGTTCCTCGCTTTCAACCAGAGCTTCATCTGCCTGTTGGTGCTTATCGATCTCATTTTTTAGCTCACTTTCACGCTCCAGTGCAGTTTTCAGTGCAGCCCGGAGGGTGATGCCGAACCGATCAAGAAACAAAGCAATCAGACCATTAAATAAAATAAAATTGATCGCTATCTCCATGTTTGCCACTGCCAACTGTGGGACACCGTTTTGCCCCCTAAAAGCGCTAAAACCAACGACACAGGCACTTAACCCGAAGGTGAATGCCAGGGCGCTTCGACTCAGCAGCAAGCCAGCCAATAGGATCGCCAACGTAAATTGGAACAATATCCCGCCGCTATTGGGAAGATCGAATACGACCGTTACTGCCAGCGTTGGCGTGATGAAAAGGACACTGATAATGAGAAGCGTGGATCCGCGAAAGTAACCGCGCCGAAGCAAACCCAGCGGAAGCATAACGACCAGCAAACCAAGAAGATCACTCATGATTACATCTAATTTCTCTTGAGCGGAAAGACCGGGAAATGCCACAAGGACCAGCGTGGCAAGGATGACGACGACGATCAAACCAATCAGGACAACCTGAAGCAGGGAAGCAATGCGGCGTTCAATCGGATCTTGTATGGGTATATTATTCAGCCACGCGCGCAGGCGGGAAGTAACGGTTTCCATTTTCATTAGGATTCTCCTTTTTCAGGTAATGTAAAGTAGAATGTAGAACCCTGTCCTAATTCACTCTCGATCCAAATCCTGCCACCGTGCACTTCAATGATCCGCTTCACAAGTGCAAGCCCCACGCCGGTGCCTTCACTTTTGGGATCCAATTTATCGAACAGACCAAAGACCCGTTCATGATATTGCGGGGCGATACCGATGCCGTTATCCTTTACATAGAAAATCAGTTTGCCATTCTCATCTCCGTGTTGACCGACCTCAATATGCGGATGCGCCTCAGCGCCCATATATTTCGCGGCGTTATCGAGCAGGTTTTGCAGGACTTCCACCAGACGCGGTTTATCTCCATAGACAACGGGCAGGTTTGGCTGGGTCTCCAACGGGGATGATATCTGAACCGAGACGCCGCGCGCTTCGAGTTGTCCATGCACAATGTTCATTGCTTCGCTCACCAGATCGGCGAATGGGATCTTCTCGGGCGCGTTCATCATGCGACCAACCCTCGAGAGTTCAAGCAATTCATTGAGCAGTCTTTGCATCTTGTTGACTGCCTCGTGAATCCGCTGGATATCTTTTCTGAGTCGCTCCGTATTCCCTGAGATGGCATCCTGTTCGAGATAACCGAGAAAACCATTGATGGTAACAAGCGGCGATTTGAGGTCATGTGAAACGGTGTAGGTGAAACGCTCAAGTTCGGTATTTTTGTTCTCAAGTTCTCCGATCAATTTTTGGCGTTCACTCAACTGATTTTGTAGATCGGAGAACAGCCGCGCATTTTCCAGTGCGATGGAAACTTGATTGGCATAGTTCAGTGCCAGCCGGGCATTGCGTTCAGTAAATTGACCCACTCTGCGGCCATCCAATGAAATAAAACCGCTCAATCGCCCGCGCACTTTAAGCGGAATTGTCAGCCAGCCATGAATATAGTTGATGGGAGGCTCACGGAACTGGGGATAGTCTGCCTGAATATCGTTAACCAGAATGTATGGAAGGTCCTGGACCCATAACGGGTAATCGGGTTCGATTTCACTGATCGTATAATGTTTATCCTTTTCCATCTCATTGGGCATTCCATCCCCGCCGATCATATGAGCAACATTCCCTTTATATAACCACACAGAGGCGCTATCGTAGGCGACAACGCGCCTGAGTTGTTTCAAGATCCGTTGCACCGCCTCCGCAATATCCAATGTGGATGTGACAATGACGGTTGTTTCGCGCAGAGTCTCAGACTCGGCATTTCTGATTTCCAGTTCCTCGATCAACCGTTTGCGTTCATCCAATTCCTTTTCTAAAACATCCTCATCCATTTGACGTTTAATGGCGGCACCCAGCACATTCGCGGCCACTCTGATCACATCCACTTCAATTGGCGTCCACTCGCGTTTGTTGACGATATCATCAACTCCAATCGTCCCCCAGTGCTCACCATTTACGATCACCCGTATTTCCAACAAAGCCTTGACATTAATGGCTTGCATGTATTTCCACTCCGCTTCATTGAAATACGATGTACTGCCGATCAATGGTTCACCGCGGTCCAAAATTTCATACATACGCTCAAATCCCATGGATTGGGGCGGCAGGTCTTGAAACTCCGGATTTTCAAGATCTGAAACACATTCAGGCGTAGTCCATTCATAAGTCATGGAACTCAGGATCTCACCACCTGGATTTTTGTGTTTCTCAAAGAGATAAGCATGCGAGGCAGTAAATTCCTTCCCCAGCCTTTCCAAAACGATCCCTATTCTTTCGCGCCAGTTGGACGTTTTCAAAAATTGTTCAGCGGCAAAAGTGATCGCCTCAAGAACAGATTCGCGTTTCCGCAAATTGGCTTCGGTCAATTTGCGATCTGTAATATCCTGCAAAATCCCAATCGCCGCATAGGAGACATTCTGATCTCCAAACAACTCGATGCCGCTGTCAAAGAGCCAGCGCTGTTGTCCGTCGCGCATCTGAATTTTCACATCGCTTCTCCACGTTTTGATTTTCCCCCGCCGCGCCAGTTTTGCGGCTTCAGGCACGCTTAGACCAGTAGCTTCACCCTGCATGATTGTTTCCTGCACACTCCGCCTCCACACTGCAGGGCTCATTTCTTCGGGCTCATAGCCAACCATCTGGCGGATGCCCTCCCCCATGAAAAGATAACGGTCACTTTCGTAATCTATATAGTAAGGCACCGCGCCTGCCGCCTCGATTGCTTTACGATAAATCGCCTCAGACTCACGAACAGCTGATTCAGCTTCCTGACGGTGGATCGCTGTGCTGAGTATCCCAGCCGCGATCTTCAACGCCTCCACCTCCGCCGAACTCCAATTACGTTCAACGACCATATCATCGAAACCAATTGTCCCCCACCATGCTCCATCCACAAACAATGGAACTTCCAACACCGCTTTAATACCAAGTTCTTTCAAGCGTTCTTTTTCAACCTCGGGAAACGTGGCCGAATTACCCATAAAGACTTCCCCTCTTCTCAACCAATCATCACTGCTATCCACGCCTTCCCGGATGAGATGTGGGCTTTGATAAGCGGGGTTATCCAAATCATTGGGAAAACCAGGCACAGTCCATTCATAAGTCAGAGACGCAACTTCAACACCTTCCGCGCCAACCCGATGTTCAAAAAGATATACATGCGTTGCATCAATGGTTTTGCCCAAGCGCGCCAACACAGTATTGATATTCATACGCCAGTCTGACGTTTTAAGGAACTGCTCCGCCGCGAATGTCACGGCCCCCAAAATCGCTTCGCGCTGACGCAAACCGTCTTCGATCAACTTGCGATCCGTAATATCCTGCAGGATGCCAACAGAAGCGTGGGATATACCACCATCATTGAACAATTGAATGGCGCTGTCAACGATCCATTTTGATTGACCCTCCCTGGTTAAAATCCGGCTATCACATCTCCAATAATTTAACTCACCACTGCGCACACGCCGCGTCGCTTCGTCAATATCCAACCCGGCCAAATCGCCGACCAGTTCCTGTTCCTGTAGAAGATCATGCCATAACGACACGGTCATTTCATCAGGCGCATACCCCGTCAACTTTTGAATACCCTGCCCCATGAACTGATATCGATCAGTTTCATAATTCAGATAATATGGAACCGCCCCAGCCGCCTCAATTGCCTGACGATAAATCCGCTCAGACTCACGCACAGCTGATTCGGCTTCCTGACGCTGGATCGCTGCGCTGAGAATTCCAGTCGCGATCTTCAACGCCTCCACCTCGGCATTTCTCCATTCCCGTTCCTGCTCCAGATCATCGAAACCGATCGCGCCCCATTCCTTACCACTGACAAAGATTGGCATCTCCAAAATGGACTTCACGCCGAACTCATCCATGCTTTCCTTTTCGATGGCATTAAAGGTGGAAGAGTTCCCAATGCGCGCATCCCCGCGCCTTAACGCTTCCACTTGATCTTCAAAACCACGCTGGTTAATTTTCGAGTTCTGAAAATACCCGCCATCGAGATCGCTTGGGTAGCCCGGTGCGGTCCATTCATAACGCATGGAGGTAACAGGTACGCCCTGCGAATCGAGATGGTCTTCAAATAGATAGGCATGAGTTACATTGAGCGTTTTCCCCAGGCGTTCAAGCACAATATCGATATTTGTGCGCCAATTGGGAGATTTCAAAAATTGTTCAGCCGCAAAAGTGACAGATTCAAGAATCGCTTCACGCTCGCGAAGCTGTGCCTCAGCGCGTTCACGCTCAGATAATTCCTGTTTCAACCGGTCGAGCAGGTTTGCCTTGTCAATGGCAATTGCGGCTTGTACCGCCAAATTTTCCATGAATTGAATCTGATCTGCTGAATAGGCGTCAACAACTTTACTCTGTACGGATAACATACCTAGGCTGTGACCATCCACCTTCAGCGGGATGCCTAAAAAGGTATGTAGAATGAGATCGTTGGCATTATGAGGACGATAGAACTTTTCCACTTCGGGATCAAACATATCGGGCAGATATAGTGTCTTGCCGTTAAAGATCACTGCGCCCGTCAAACCTGGCCATTCGTGCAAAAGCCTGTCTGTTTCCGGTTGTGGTTCATCTTCATCGAAATAGACCGGATATCTGACGATATCTGTTTTCTCATCATAAATGGCAACATAGAAGGCGTCAGCCTGAATGAGTTTTACCATCTCTGCCTGAAGCGCCAGGAGTGTATCGTACAAATTTTTACCGGAGGCAAGGGAGACACCAAGCTGGCATAGCAACGACATTTCATCTGCGCGCCGCTGGATTGCAGCATCGATCTCTGATCGTTGCTTAAGCTGCGAAATCATTTCCATGTGACTTTGGTTATCCTCTTCAAGCTTCACCACCTGTCGCAAATTACGAATAACCACCGGCAGAATGATAAAGGGCACAAGCACCGCATTGATCGTCCCCAACACAATCAGGTTGATTTGAATTTCATGCCAGACCCAAAGACTGACAAGCACCGTAATTAGATTGGTAATCGCTATCGCGCCGATAATCAAAAACAACATGATCTGCCATGTATGCAGCGATACAAAAAGGGATTTGATTTTGTCTTTCATAATAATCCTTAAGAACCTGCGCGCGGCAACGTGAAATAAAATGTTGACCCTTCCCCCTCTTCACTCCGGATCCAGATCCTGCCACCGTGAACCTCAACAATTCTCTTAACCAGAGCAAGCCCGATCCCGGTGCCATCGCTTTTTACATCCAATTTGTTAAACAAACCAAAGACCCGCTCATAATGTTCAGGCAAAATACCAACCCCGTTATCGCGCACATGGAATACAGGGTTTCCATCCTCCTCCCCACTTTGCCCAATCTCGATGCGCGGCTCCTTTTGATCCCCCATGAATTTGGCGGCGTTATCGACCAGGTTCAGTAATATTTCCAGGACGCGTTGCCTGTCACCAAATACAGGCGGCAGGTTCGCATCAATATGAACCGCAATGCCGCGTTCCATGATCCGGCCCTGCGCCAATTCGACTGCATCACGCGCCAGTTCTTCAATTTGAATACTGACCGACTCGTTTTTGAGGCGCCCGATGCGTGAAAGTTCGAGCAGATCATTCAAAAGCATCTGCATCTTTTCAGTGGCCGCCGTAATGCGTTGCATATCCCCTTTGACGCGCTCATGGTTCCCTGCCAGAGCATCCTGTTCCAGATAACCAAGAAAGCCACGGATGGTGAACAAAGGCGATTTCAGATCATGTGAGACGGTATAGGTAAAGCGTTCAAGTTCAGCGTTTTTGGATTCCAGTTCGGTGATGAGATTCTTTCGGACCCCAAGTTCAGCCTGGAGGTCCGAGAAGAGGCGGGCGTTTTCGAGTGCAATGGCAACCTGATCGGCAAACGTCACAGCCAGATCCGCATGGTGTTCATTGAATTGATCCTTGCTCCGCCCATCCAGAGCGATTAAGCCAATGATCTTCCCCTTCGTTTTTAGCGGCACAGCCAGCCAGGAATTAATGTAGGAATGCGGTCCCATGAAATCCATCAATTCCTTTTGAACATTATTGTTCAATACATAAGGTTTTTCCCCCAGAATAATCGGGCGGGAAGAATTGTCTTCGTCAATACGGAATTTCAACCCGTCAAGCTTGACCACGGGAGGCAGGTCGCGGCTGATGAGCAGCGTTTGCCATTCTTCATCAACCTGCCAGACTGAGGCTGTGTCATAAGGAATAACAACTTTGATCTGATCCAAAATACGCTCCAGAACCTCTTTGAGATCGAATATGGTAACGATGCTGGCAAGGCTGGCACGCAAGGTTTCTGATTCCTTGTTCTTGACCTCCAACTCATTGATAAACTTCTCGCGTTCTGTTTCCATCCATTTGCGCTGGGTAATATCACGCACAATGGCAAGCGCAGAATCCGCAGCACTTGCAATGATGCGGGCTTCATATTTATGAAGGCCATCGGGCATTTGTAATTGATATTCAAACGATTCCAGTTTCCCCTTGTAGATGGCGCTTTGAACGGCGGACATGGTTATTTCTGCTATGGCAGCCGGCATCACCTCTCCAATTTTTCGGTTAATAAATTGGTCAGGCGCCAACAGGAGGGTTTCAACAGAGGGTTGAACGGATTTCAGGAACGTTCCATCTGAAGAGATTTCAAAGATTAGATCTGGAATCGCCTCAAGCAAGGCGCGAGTACGCGCTTCACTTTGTTGCAAAGCCTGCATGGTCTGCTTTTGGGCGCTCATATCATAGAACATCGAAAGGACACGTTCTTTCTCACCCAACTGGATCAACTCATAAAATGCCAGTGAGGGTTTTCGATTCCCATTCACATCCATGAACATATAATCAGCATCATAGATCGAGCGCCTCTGTTTCAATCTTTCAATAAACCCTGCGCGTTCGTCCGGGTCTTCCCGGATCCCAAGTTCGATCTGGTTGTGACCCATGGATGTATTTGGATCCAGCCCGGAAAGATCCCAATACGCGTAGTTCGCATCCACAAGACGCCCATCTTCAAGCGTGCTGATGCAAATGGCAATGGGACTGGATTGGAAGATTTTACGGAAGCGTTCTTCGCTTTCACGCAAGGTCCTTTCAGCATGTTTGCGCTCAGTAATATCGCTCATCATCCCCACAATGTATTCCGTATGATCCTTTTCATTCGTAACATACGTTCCCCATTCATCCACCCAGCGCCATTCACCGGATTTATGACGGATGCGATAGGTGATGTGGAATGATGGCCTGTGACGATTTTCTTCATCTTGTGGCAACGCGATCATGCTTATGTCATCCGGGTGATAAAGGTCAAAGAAACTAAGTCCCTGCTCAAGGAATGCCTTTTTTGGATAGCCGGTGAGCCCCTCAACCGCATCGTTCAAATATGAAAAGGTAAAACGCTCGTCGTTGTTACATTGATAAACGACGATCGGGGTGTTCTCAGCCAATGAGCGGAATTTCATTTCACTTGTTGTAAGAGCTACCTCTGTCTGTTTACGTTCATGCAATTCAGCCTGCAAGCCGGCGAGCGATTGGCGGAGTTTCACCGTCATGAAGTTAAAGGTCTGGGCAAGCGTACCAACCTCATCGTTGGAAAGAACCGGAGCGACAGCATCCAGATCCCCGGTAGAGATGCGTGAGGCTGTTTCGGTCAGCGCGCGTAAAGGCGCGGTGATCCGTTGCGCCAGAATAATCACAACGAAAATAAGCACGATCGAAATAATCAGCCCTGCCAGGACTATGTTAATTGCCAATTGACGTGCTGGCCATAACGCAGTTTGCTCGTCAATCTCGACGATCAATGCGACATTTTGGTTTTCGATCCAAAGATACCTGCCGATCACAGCCACGCCATCATGGTTTGTATATGAGGCTATACCATCGCCGCCTGCAAGTGCCAGATCGATGGCAGGCGAGTTCACCTCGGAATACCGGTTAAGAAAAATCGGATCATCGGTAATAATCTCGTGGTTCTGTGAAATCAGATAACTTTGGCCAGGCTCATTTAGGTCATGGTTTTCGCCGATAATATCATCCACCTGCCGCATGTTGAAATGCAACGCGAGAACTCCAACTCTTTTCTCCTTATCATCAAAGAGCGGCGTGGCTACAGTCAGGGTGGTTTTACCGAACAAATCAGATTTATAAAATCCCTGCGTGAATGTTTTTGTTTGACCTTCGGTAAAGAAAGGCTGACCAGACTGGGATTTACCTATATTGAGGGCAGATGCTGAAATAACGATCCTGCCATCCGAATCAATAATTTGAACGTCTTGAAAATCTGTAGCACGTTGGGCGATGAGCGTGACCAGGCTGGTTAACTCGTCCCTCGCGCGGTTTCGATTCCCAGGCGTGGACTCTGGATTAAGTAATATACCCGAGAGGGTACGCAACTCAGGCAGGCTTGCCAAAAATATCGCATTGCGCTGTTGCTCATCCACCCAATGATTCAAAAAGCCCACCTTCAATTCAGCAACCGTCTGCAATTTATCTTCCACTGTTGAGCGAAGTGAATTTGCGGCCTGGGTATGTGCAAAATAAGTCACCGAAGCCACTGTAACAATGGCAAAGGCAACATAATACACGATCATCCGCGTTTGTATTTTGGACTTTTGAACATTTTCGGAGAATTTAACCATGATTAAGGCGTCTGGCTTAAAACAGATAGATCGTACTGAGCGGCTTCCTGCGTGAGATCCTGTCCCTGATACTGGATTGACCATTGTTTCAATGTGGAGTTCGCGTGGAGTTCGCGGATGGTCTGTGTGATCTCATCCAAAAGACGTGCTGGATCACGTCCACTCGAACGGTCCAGTGTTATGGATGCATAGGCAAACAACAAAGGCTCAACCAGAATCCTGACCGGTTTCCCGGCATCAATGGCTTGTTTTGCAATTGGCAGTATTGTGATGACCGCATCCAATTCAACCCCATCGCCAGCAGAAAGGTCTTCGATCGCAGGCTCTTCATTTTCATACCCAACAATTTGTGAATTTTTAATGCGATATTCGATCAGCTCCCCGGGTATTTGAAGCGTGCCTTTGAGGTAGGATTCAAAAGTACAACCAACACATACTCCAATTCGTTTCCCGGAAAGGTCTTCAGGCTTTTTGAAGGTTACATTATCCTTATGTATCAGGATTATTGTGGGCGTGGCATAATAAGGCTGGGAAAAATACAGAACTTTCATACGATCAAATGTGATCGCGGCAGAACCCACATGGATATCCCAATTATCGCCCCAATTCCCCCCGACCAGTTGACTCCACGGCGGGGTGACAAAACACGGTTCCACACCCAGCTGGCGGGCAACTTCCACGGCGACATCCACATCAAATCCCACCATTTGATTGGCAGTGTATTGAGTTGGACTACATTTTGTATTTAAATTAGGCATTGAATTTTCCAACAATTTGGATTGAGGCGCGTAATCCGCATCGGTTGCAACGACAAGCGTACCGCGCACAAGAACCTCAGCTAATTTATCATTTTGAGGAGTAGGGACAACAGTGGCAGGAGCGCAGGCAGTAAGAATCGTCAAAATAGTTAAGCACAAAGCAATATTTTTCTGCATTCAAGCCTCCTTCAAAGTGATTATATATCAAGTCGCACATATAACACCAAAGAGAGCGCTAGAGTGTCCAATAAAAAACGCCCTGTTTGTTCAGGGCGAATTTTGTGCTGAATAAGATGTTAAGGCACACAGGTGGCTTTGAAAACGGTCCTGCCGGTGGTGTCATTTGGCGAAAGGATATGGACTTGAATCCAGTAATCTTTGGCGGCATTGATCTTATAAGACATCAGAACCGGTAGTGAACTATTCTCCAGATACAATAACGAATCTTTATCGATCACTTCACCCTCGCTGGTCTCCCAACGCCATGCAACCGTGGCTGGACCATTGGTGGTGATCTCCGCCGTCACGGTCACATATTGCGGAAACGAACTGCATGCGACATAGATCGAAGGCGGCTCTATACGGACCTGGATATTTGTCACAAGCGCAGGCGGCGCTTCCACTACGGGGAGCGCGTCAAGATTCCCAACCGCATCAATCAGACTCGCTGCAAACCAGCAAGTCGTGGATGGGTCACTTGGGTTTTTCACATACCACCAGGTGACATCGATATTTTTCCCAATGATCTCAGCCTGCCCGCCCACCTCCAAACCGCCCACCACTGAATAGGCCGTGCTCGGACCATAACGACAATTCACCGGTTGGTTGATCGGTGAAGCGATCGAAAGCCTCGGCGTGGACGTTGGAACAAACGTTGAGGTGGCGCGCGCAAGCAACGTTTCGATGGGGATCAGTGTGGGTGTTGAAAATGTTGAAGATGGCGTATCAGTTACCGACGAAGGAGGCGGCGTGCTTGTCGTCTGGCTTGGCAAATTGCAGGCAGGTGTCACAATGACACATAACAAAAGAACGATCCAAAAACGGTGATTCATACACTCCTCCTTTTCGGCTAAAATCTTAGTCTGACTTTTGGATTATCGCAATAGTTCTTTAGGACAGTTCGGTACGCGCATGTTTCAACCTGCTTCTGTTTTCTGGCGGCGATTCCACACTGACAATTCGCATCATATTCGTGATATAATTAGAACATATATTCTGTTTCAAACGGAAGGAGAGTATCATGAGCAAAAAGGTAATGGTCTTCGTAGGAACGAACAAGGGCGGCTTTATTTTCAACAGCGACCAAAAACGCAAGAAATGGCAGACCAGCGACATTCACTTTAAAAGCTGGAACGTGATGCACATGCAATTGGACTCGCGCGACCAGCGTTTACACGCGGCGACGAGTCATTTCGTCTATGGTCCAACCACCCACTATTCAGACGATCTTGGCAAGACATGGACACAAGCAAAACAGGTGCCTCTGCTCACGCGCTCGTCAACCTCTGGCAGACCCGCCAGCACAGTGGACGAAGCGTTTCGTTCTGAGGGTGGCGAGAGCATTGCAGATAAACCTGAGAAAATGATCAAAGTGTGGAACATCCAGCCCGGGCGCGACAACGAACCCAATATGCTGTACGCGGGTGCGCAACCTGCATCCTTCTTTGTTTCCAAAGATCGCGGCGAGACATGGACTCTGAATGAGAGTCTGTTTGATCATCCACAGCGCGGTCAATGGAATCCCGGTGCTGGCGGGTTGACTCTGCACACGATTTTGTTAGACCCAACAAATTTAGATCGAATGTATATCGCGGTCTCAGCCGCAGGTTGTTACCGCACCGATGATGGCGGCCTGACCTGGGCTCCCTACAACAAAAATGTGCGCGCCGATTTTATGCCGAATAAATTCCCAGAGTTCGGGCAGTGTGTGCATAAAATGGCAATGCATCCTTCCAATCCAAATTTACTGTATCAACAGAATCATTGCGGTGTCTATCGCAGTGATAATGCCGGCGAAGATTGGATCGATATTGGCGATGGCAAGCTGCCGGCGCGTTTCGGCTTCCCCATCGCGGTGCATCCTACTGACCCGAATATAGTATATGTTGCGCTCGAAGAAAGCGATGAATACCGCATGAGCGTGGACGGAAAATTTTCCGTGTGGCGCAGTCGTGATGCAGGCGATTCGTGGGAACGCATGACAAAGGGTCTGCCAGACAAAGCGCATCTGGTTGTGCTACGCGAAGCGATGGCGACCGATACATTTGAAGATGCCGGAATTTACGTCGGCACGAGTACAGGTCAATTGTTTTATTCACGTGACTCGGGCGACAGTTGGGAGCTGATGGCAGATTTCCTGCCGCCGATCCAGTCGGTGGAAGCGGCGGTGGTGGAAGGGTAAATTTGTAGGACGAGATAACATCTCGTCCTACTTTTTATTGTCGAAAGGGCGGTGGTAGAACAACTTGCCAATGAACATTTTTCAGGTCAACATCCGCAATACATTACGGTCAACCGCGGAAAAAATATATCGGTACGCGCTACTCATTCTTATCCTTATCGGTTTAATTTTCAGGATGCGGATCTTCCTCACCGGACGTTCCCTTTGGTTGGATGAAGCCATGCTGGCGTTGAATATCATTCAGCGTTCGGATTTCATGCTTGACTATATCGATCGAACCGGGAAACGCGTGAGGGAATACCGTGTTCCGGAAACATCTGTTTATTTGTATCTGTATGATATGAGATGAACTAACGATCAGCGGTCGCCCATAAATTTAGGTTAAATTCAAAATAGCCAAACTTCACTTTTTTCATTTCAAATCCCGCCCTGCCAAAATACCAACCGAGCAAAGGCAGGGTGTAAACAAATACGTGTTCGTTAATCTCCTCTGCACTGACCAGCCCAACCCGCGCCATACCCTTCAGTAATCCGTCAGACCAGGCCGCGGGTGTTGTAATGATCAACCGCCCGCCGGGACGTAAAACACGATGGACATCCTGAAAAAGCGTCACCAGGCTATTTGGGGCAAGGTGTTCAGCCACAGCCAGCATTGTCACCACATCAAAATAGGTATCTTCAAACGGCAGGGCAGGTTCAAGGTTTAAGTTCAATGTATGCCAGTTGATGTTGGACACCGTGGAAGGTTTTTCCAATTGATCCACAGCGAACTTTTCAGCAAAATAGGTATGCGATAAGAAATAAGGATAAGAACCGCAACCAATATCCAGAATGCGGCCTTGCCTGAGAGACTCTGGAACAAGTCTGTTTGCTCTTGAAGCCCGCAGGTGCGAAAGCATTGGCTCCAATATGCCATGCCCGCGGGTTGTTTGAACCGGTTTATCTGTCATTTGATGTCATTCTCCATTGAATTAAAATATTTTCCTAACAAACCAGGCAACGCTCAGGTTATTAAAAAAGATCTCATGCTTCCTAAACCTCATGGTTGCAAACACGCGGGGATTGAATCCACAAATCCAACGGGGGATTGGGTGGAGCCATTTTCGTCGTAGATCTTCACAAAATCCACTTCGGGGAATTGTTTGAAGTTATACGTGAGCAGATTCGCAATGGTGTAGGTTGCGCCTGCGCGGTCGCAGGTACCTTTGAGGTAGATGTGCGCCACGCCATTGATCAATTCAAACCGGTCATAGCCGGTGAAACCATTTGTCAAATTGATCCAGCCATAGGTGAATTTTTCAGTTGCACCAGGACCCTTGAAATATTCATCCAACAGTGCGGGATAAACATTGTTACTGCGCACCCAGCGGACCCCGGCTACTTCAAATGGAGGCAGATTATTGGTATAGCGAAATCTATTCACAAAGTATAAATTGATCTTTACATATTGCGGCGTGGGACTCGGTTGACGCGTTTGTGTGGGAGTCCGTGTGGGTGTGGAGGTGCGTGTGGGAGTCGGCGTGCGCGTTGGGGTCACGGATGGTGTAAAGAATTGCGATAAACAGAATGGTTCCGAATCGCTCAACCCATTGGGTGTTTGGGTTTGTCCATTCTGATCGTAGAGCTTCACGAACTTCACTTCAGGGAACTGCTTGAGGTTCAACATGATCAAGTCTGCGATGTTGAAGTTTTTGCCTTCGGGCGCGCATACTCCACTGAGATAGACATGCGCGACGCCAGCATTCACTTCCAGTTTGCTATAGCCTGTGAAACCGTTATTGACCGCGATCCAGCCGTAGGAAAATTTCTCGGTCGCGCCGGGACCTTTGAAGTATTCATCGAGCGCGGTTTTGAGCAGGATGTTCGACTTTGCCCAGCGGACACCGGCCACTTCGATGGGAGGCAGATTCGAGTTGTAGCGCACACGGCTTGCAAAATAAACATTGATCTTTGTATACGCAGGTGTGAGGGTCGGCCGCCGCGTTTGAGTTGGAGTGATCGTACGCGTGGCTGTGGGTGTGCGCGTCACTGTGGGCGTGCGAGTCCCCGTTGGAGTTGAAGTTGGGGTACGCGTGCGTGAAGGAGTAAATGTCGCAGTGGGTGTACGCGTTACCGTAGGTGTGCGTGTGTTGGTGGGGGTACGCGTGACGGTAGGCGTTGGCGTCCTGGATGGCGTGAAAGTTGTCGTTGGGGTAACGGTCGAGGTCACCGTAACAGGACCGGACGGAGTCGGAGTCGGATCTCCTTGAAATACGAATCGGACGGCATCAGCACCAACAAAGAGATCAGCAATCGTGGCAGACTCATCTTGAGTCCGATTCGTGAGTTCGATGTATTCGCCTCCCGCGCCCGTGAAGTTGTATCTGCCGATGTAAACCCAGCCATCACTGACGTAATAAAAGTTCGGGAAAACTTCCTGATTTAGAACTACCTGGTTGGTCTTGCCGGCATGACGAATGGAATAAAGCGCGCCTTCAGTCGTGGCTTTGACCGCCGGGATGCGAACATAAACAGAATAAAGCCCATCGTTCGAGCCTTGTGGGAAATTCCACTGTGCAACGCAGGTAGGTGCGGTGGTGCGCGGCTTTGAATACCTCATCACGCCACCTTGCGCGCTCCCTGTAGATTCAACAGCCCAACATCCAGCGGGTGTTTCAATGAAATTTGCAGAACTATCATCAACGATAACACCAGTAGGCGGCGCCGACGGAAACGCAAGTTGCTTTCCGGATGGATAGATCTGCGCGCCGTAATATTCCAATGCGGGATACGCAACCCATAATGACTCGGGTTGCTGATTGGGCAACCATGGGTCGACACTACTCCCCTTCCAACCATACGGATCAACAGATTTCCCGGCAGGGTTGCGAACCGTAAAATGTAAATGCGGACCCGATGAATTCCCCGTCGTGCCACTGATGCCAAGAAACTCACCATGCGGCACAAACGTACAACCCGGCAAACCACAAGCCTGCACAGCAATGGAACTCATATGTCCATAATAGGTGTTGTAACCGTTCGCATGATGCAGGCGAACATAGATGCCAAGATTAATCTTGTGATTTTGCGGGTCCCACCAGCCTGCATACATGATCTGGTCAGCATCTGCGGCGGCGTAGATGGGGCGATAACTAATACCATAATCGAGGCCATCGTGACCGTCATACCAGACCCAATCGCCGAGGCTGTAGGACCAGTATCCACCGCTCCCCGCGTTACACACACCGGCTTGCGGGGGAGGCGTGCCCGCGGGAGCAGGCACCGGGCAATCTTTGTCCGCGACATTGCCGGCAAAGTCAACAATGCGGTTATCGAATATATAGTTCGGGGAGGAATGATCGAAGACCGATCCCTGTGACGCCGCGCCAGGATATGGTGGATATAAAAATGGTGTCACCACCAATGCAGGGGCGCTTGATCTTTTAGCAGACGCGCTGGTAACACTCAGCAGGAGAATGCCAAGCACAACAAATGTGAGGGCTTGTTTGAGAGGACGTGTCACGGGATTCTCGATATAAGGTGATAGTCACCTATTTTACATCAAGGCTGTGGTGTGGCTTGGGAAACAGGAACAGATTGGAGCGTGGAAAGAACCGTCACGGCATCCGCGAGGCAGGTATCCACTTGATCTTGAAAAGATACTTCAAAGCCTGTAATAACCGTTCCGTCTCCTCCTGTATATGTAACGAACTTCCTGGCTCCGTTTTCGTATGCAATGCCCACGTCAAAAGAAACTTTGTCTATGAATAAAACATCATGTTCAACCGTGATATTGGTGGGCATCCCGCGCCCCGAAGTGACCGCGATCACACAATATTCAATATTGCGATGACCCAGTGCAGGGAAACCAAATTGATCACTGGTCACTGCCCAGAGATCAGGGTCATATGTAACACGAAAAGAATAACCTGGGGTTGAATCCCCGAGATATGTTGGTGTGCCATCCCATACCATTTTTGCGGGCGCGTTCACGGCTTCGGTTGGCAATTCAAGCGGAGGCAATTGTGTTTCGGTGGGAGTGGATAAAGGCAAATGTGTTGGTGCGGGCGTAAATGTTTGCGCAGGCTCGAGAGTTTGTGAAGCTTCGGCAAGCAATGGTTGCGCAGGCAATTCGGTCGCGGCTGGTGCTTCTGTAGCCGCTGCTTCTGTGGCTGGCGCTTCGGTCGCGGCAGGCGCGGCGGCACCACACGCTGTAGTCACCAAGGTTAGTATAAGGATAAAGATGATTCGCCGAATCATTTGGACTCACTTTCGCATCCACGCGGGACAGCAGGTTGATTCTGTTTCGAGGGGCTTTATCTCACCTGAAATCATATCCGCAATGGACACATTCATTCTACCATTTAAGACTTCATTGAAAGTCAAAGTGTTCCCGTCCGGCGACCAGAAGGGAGTCTCTGTGCGCCCTTCGGCAAAATTTGTGACTTGTGTCAATTCTCCGCTTGCCACGTCAACGATATAGATATTACTTACCAGAGCTTCGGAGGTTTGATTCGCATTTTCATCTTCTGGATTCTCACGCACCACAAAAGCGATTCGTTTGCCATCTGGTGACCAGTTCGCGGCGTAACCGTGACCGGAATCAGCATCTGCTAATTTATGGGCATTCGCGCCATCTGCATCCATTACCCACAACTCCCCCACTGTGAAGGGAGTCTGCGAATCCGGGATTTTGATGAAAGCAATTTGTTTTCCATCTGGCGAATAACGCGCAAAGGCAATATAATTGTATGGATCGGCATATAACAATGTCATGATTCGTCCATCGTCCTGCGCGAGATGTATTTCACTGCCGTAGCCAAAGCCGCGTGAGAAGGTGAATGTGAAGTCATATGAATCAGGTTTGGCGGAGAGATCGTACGTGTATTCGTTGATGCCAAGTGGTTCAGAGTCGCCATCGGTGAACATACGAAGCACGCGGGGATTTCCAAGCGAGTCCACTTTGAGATAGGCGGCTTTGCCGTCACTCGTCCAGGCGAGGAAGTGCGCGTCAGAGTTGGTGACGGGTTGGGTTGACGCGCCAGTTTCCACGTCCAGAAAAAGAACCGTTTGCCCGTTGGGGCAACTCAGTTCGATGAGGAGAAATGATCCCATCGGCGCGGGGAAGGTGTTGTTAAGTCCGCAATCGGGCGGGATGGAAAATGGAATCTCGTTGATGGGTTGAAAGTCCGCAGAATATTCGATGAAAGCGGGAGGATCAAAACGATAGATGAGGAGGGTGGTTTGGAGTGGAGGCGTGGGAGTGGGAGTACAGGAAAGGAACAAAGAAGTGATCAGTAAGCAGTAGACCGTGAGCAGTTTGCTGCGCATGAGGGATATTATACAGGGGGGTTATAATCTCATAAATACTCTGGTGGTCGAGTAGCCTTGAGCGGTTTTCGCGACACTTGCACCTGGCGCAAGTGCAGGTGAAGGCGTATCGAGACCAACAAATAACAACAATAGTTTTGCTTACGTGGTGGTTTCGATACGACACTCGCTTTGCTCGTGTCTACTCAACCACCGGAGTTGGGAATAACCATGCACATACTTGTTACAAACGACGATGGCGTGCAAGCGCCAGGATTGCTCGCTCTGGCGCAGGAGATTCGCAAACTCGGCAAGGTGACTGTCTTCGCGCCGGATCGCAACTGGTCGGCTTCGGGACATGTGAAGACCCTTGACCGACCACTGCGGGTAAAAGAAACAACGCTTGCAGATGGAACAGCTGCTTTCACGTCGGATGGCGCGCCATCCGATTGTGTCGCGCTTCCGTTACTTGGCTTGACCGACCCAATAGACATTGTAATCTCAGGCATTAATCCCAACGCCAACATCGGGCATGATATTACCTACTCCGGCACTGTCACTGCGGCAATGGAAGCGGTGATCACAGGGGTAAAAGGAATCGCAGTTTCGCTTGACTCGCCGGATGGTCACGAAGGCGCGTTGGATTATTCCACAGCCGCAATTGTGGCACGACGCGTCGCAGAACAGGTGATTGCGGATGGATTGCCTCAAGGGGTGGTATTGAATATCAATGTCCCATATCTGAAAGAAAATGAACTTACCGGATATATGATCACGCGCCAGGGACTGCGCGTCTACCGCGATGCATTAGACTCACGCCTCGACCCGCGCGGCAAACCGTATTATTGGATCGGCGGCGAAGTACCCACCGGCGTGGATGAACCCGGCACCGATTTCGGCGCGTTGCGCGCGGGCTACGTTTCCATCACGCCGTTGCAATTGGATCTGACGAATTACAAGGCGATGGATGTGTTGAAGAAGTGGGAGTGGAAGTAGCCATGAGCGAAGATAAAATCAAAGACTTACCATGGCAAATAACCGCCAAAAAGCTAATTAATTTCGCTAGCAAATTTAAAAACACCTATGACGAATTTGAGCGTCAAGTTGGATATTTGTTATTGGATGTGGGTGTTGAAACTTTATTTAGAGTATTCATTACCCAACCGGGAGTTGAAGCAAAACTAGGCTATACAAAGAGAGACAAAATAGCTAAAGGAACTATTGAAAAGGCAACCATCCAGAGAGACGAAATAACTCTATCAGGCTTCGACGAACTGGCCTTCCATAAATTAACAGAAGCTGTAAATCAAATTGCTGGCGAAAAAGTTAATAATGATGATCTCAAAAAAGCGGAGTACTTTCATAATATCCGAAATAAAATATATCACTTAGGTGATGGCATTATTCCAACCAAACAAAACTTTGAAGAATACCTGAGTTTGGCTAATTCTCTTTTAGACGCACTATTAGGAGTAAACGGCACAGTCAAAAACTTCGATCTGGGCATTGATGAGATTGAGGCAGTATTTTCAGAGTTTAATAAAAAAATGAGTTATGAGGAACTTGAAACCGAAATTGCAGTTGCAACAGAAATTCTTTACCCAAAATACGCAACCAGGATTCTGGAGGCAAAAATTAAAAAACTAAAGAATTTATACGACGAGGAAAATGTTCGAGAAAGCCGAGTAGAAATGATAGAGGGTTTCAATGAAGTAACTGGAACAGAAATCCACGATTTCAAATTCATTGAAGAATGCGTGAATGACATCACTTATTTGCGATTATTTGCCCTGCTTTCTAAAACTGATATCAACAAAAATGAGATAGATAAATATCTGGAATATAGAAAATGGACACAAGTCCCTGTTAAACCAACAAATGAATTCACCCCGGAGTATGCTGCGAAAATAAATGACTATATAACGTGGCGTAAAAAAATTACTAAAAAAATCGACATACTGATTGAATCTCATATTAACAATAATCCAGGATGACACCCCATGCCTTACAACTGCACCGGCAACAGCGGACTCAAACTTCCGCAGATCTCACTGGGCTGATGCTACAACGTTGGTAGTATTTAATCGAAAGGATAATATGTCCTTCCTCAAAAACCTCTTTAGCGGCACACCTGCCAAACCTGAAAAACATTTTTACAGCTTCAATGTGAAATGCAAACGTTGTGACGAGATCATCGAAGGTCGCGTGGATTTGGATAACGACCTGAGCCTCAACGATGAAGGCGACGGCTACATCGTCCGCAAGGGATTGATGGGAGCCAATCGCTGTTTTCAGCAAATCGAGGTGGAATTAAAGTTCGACTCATCTCGTCAATTACAGGAGAGAACCATCACTGGCGGATCGTTTGTGGAAGATAATTCGTAGGGGCGAGGCTGCGAAGCGTCTCACCCCGTTTCATGTAACAACCTCGGGCGGGGATGCTTCGCGACCGCCCCTACAACAGGTGACATATGCGCTATACAACTCCTCCCAATCAACAAGCCTATTATGAACAAGTCTGGGATCTTGTCCGTCAAATCCCGCGTGGAAAAGTCGCGGCGTATGGACAGATCGCGTTAATGCTGCCTGCGCCAAATGGAGTCGAGATCGAGGCGTATAAGGCATTCGGTCCGCGCTGGGTGGGCGGCGCGATGGCGGCTTGTCCTGATGATGTGCCGTGGCAACGCGTCATCAATTCGCAGGGCAAGATCAGTCCGCGCCCGGGTGGCGCGGAGAAACAACGAATCCTGCTTGAAGCGGAGGGCGTTATCTTTGTGAAGGACAAAGTCGATCTGAAAAAATATGGCTGGAAAGGGCTGGGAGATGATGTTGACTCTCAGCAACCAGCTTTATTTTAGAATCATGCGTGCCATGAAGTCCTTGCGCCGAACATTTTTATTGATCGTCCTTATTCTCGTTTTGGCAGTGATCGTCGAGCTGATAACGCCGCTCAGGCAGTTAACCGACTACTTGAATCAAAATCCACAACCTTATAAGGCAGTCACAATCGGCACAAGTGTCATTGGCTGGATATTAATGGCAGGAGTGATCGCATACGGTATATGGTCTCACGGTAAACCCATGACCGACGACGAATCGCTCGAGTTTACGGAAAATGGTGAAGCTTCTCCAACAATATATCGCAGTTTCAGAGGTCAGACAAAAGGACGCGGGTTTCGTACGGAAGTGACTTTCAAGGAAATCAAGGAAGCCTGGCAAAGCGGGGATTGGAGTAACCCCGAGTGGTTACCGATCTTCCTGGGTTTGCTGGCGATGATATTCATCGCCTTTGGCATGTTCGGATTCTTTTTCGTAATCGGTGAGCCTATTGTAAAATTAGCATGCGCTGGCGCGCTGGCTTATGCGGTTATTAGAACTGCGTGGGCGTTTTGGAAGATATGAAGAGGGAATCTGCAACCAATAGGCAAGGTTATTCCAAAAGGAACATTACGCCAAAAGTGCTATACTAGCGGTAGAGATCATTTTTTCTCACGACCAACTTCTACTTAATTCAGGACGGTTCTTATGGATATTTATCTTGCAACCGAACATGCCTATCACTTTATTCCGCAGTTCAGCATCGACGTGGCGCGTGATCGTGTGGAACAAAAGAAAATGAATCTGATCGCGGGTACGTTGGGATCTTTGTTCTCACGCTCCAAGCCTGAAGAGCTTCAACTGGCTACAGTGGAAAACCGTGTCGAGCCATTCTGGCTGCTGGAGGCTTCGTCCCGAACTTTATATGACCGTGCCCGTACTTACACGATTCCTGCCAGTGGGCCGGAAGTTAAAAGCGTGACAATGATGGGGCAGGATTTTCCCACCGTGCTTCAACCAAAGAGTGGACCTGCTTTCACTTTCACCGGCATCGAACATTGTTTACAGGAACTTCAATCCCGCCAGACATTCGACGGTATCACAGGCAGCAAGGTCGATCTCTTGAAGTATGTCAGCGCCGCAAAGACCGAAATTGCTGATATCAACATCTTCGCGCCTGAGGGCGTATTGGTCGTACCACCCCAGGTAAAGGCTAACGCGGTTGTGCGTCAGGTAACTGCTGATGTCGTTCAGCCCGTGCAGAACGTTCAAACCATTCACGAGGAACGTGTTGATATCACAACCATTGACCTGAACTTTCGTCCCATCTATGCTTTCGAATATGAATGGACCACGAAGAACAAAAAAGTGGTGATCGAGTTTGATCCGCTCACTGGCGAAATTCATACAGGTGGAAAAAGATTGAGTGACCAGATCAAGGGTCTGCTCACGCGTGATCTCATCTTCGATGTCACTGCCGATGCATTTGGAACGATCGTGCCCGGCGGCAGTATTGCCGTAAAGCTGGTCAAGGCAGTCGTGGATCGAAAGAAATAAACGATCAGGTTTTGGTCAATAATGCAGAATCGATCAATGGACGCCCCAGCGCAGAGAGGCAGCGTCAACTGCTTGAGGAAGAGGGGTTGTGTTCGTGAAGGCTAAAGTTGCTGTGATGTAAAGAAGTATGGGTGGAGAGGTTTAGGTGAGGCAGTGAGCCGAGACAGAAAAAACACTTATAAAAAATTAGGGCGAGTTCATTTGCACTGGCGGTAACGATGATATTAGATCATATAGATAAACTAGAAATTCCTGACGAAGAACTTGATAAACATTATGATGCATTTATGGCTCTTGCCAGACTCGGTGAAGGTTTATTTTGGATTCATAGGGAGGTAGGCAAGCTAGTGCAGGAACAGGGAACATTTTAGGATTTCTTCAAGAAGGGTAATACCGGATTAGCGAACACGGAGCAAACTCTGGAAACTACTTCACTTGCGGACAATTTATTATCTGGCTCGACAAT
>Ga0180069_1000020_pt1 | contig 41382 bp, 39 predicted proteins | sample EasRivERM_16_10D_2_FD_121793 | JGI IMG/M metagenome (GOLD analysis project Ga0180069, IMG submission 121793) | Soil microbial communities from meander-bound floodplain in the East River, Colorado, USA - East River metaG ERMLT231B'_16_10D | ecosystem: Environmental > Terrestrial > Soil >...
GCCGGCAGTACGGAAAACGTACATCTAACCCTACTTCCCCAGGAGACTGACATCCCTCAGTAACATTATCATTTGATAGAACGATTACCTTTCGGTAACATTATCATTTGGCTTGACACGGGGCTTATTTGCGTGAGCCCCAAGCAGAATGGAAATCAGGAAGACCGGCGGTAGAATTGGAGGATGGCGATTCAACAAGCCCGCGTCTTCCTACCCTTTAATCTGCTCATTGCAATAATAGCTGTTTCTACAGCCTCACTCTTTATCCGTTTCGCGCAAGCCGAAGGCGCGCCTTCGCTGGTCATCGCCGCCGTACGTTTGACAATTGCCACGCTCACCCTCGGGCCGATTGCATTTCTACGTCATCGTGTAGAACTTGGAAATCTGACGCACCGTGATCTTATACTTGGAATTTTTTCAGGTTCTTTCCTCGCCATTCACTTTGCGACCTGGATCTCTTCTCTCGAATACACCTCCGTGGCAAGTTCGGTAGTATTCGTTTCAACGGGTCCGCTTTGGGTGGCGATACTTTCACCACTTTTGCTCAACGAGCGTTTGACAGGTGTAGCAATCGTCGGATTGGGATTGGCTTTGTTCGGCGGGACAGTTATCGGGTTGTCTGACACGTGCGTCTGGAACAATGGCTTGCAATGCCCGGAATTGAGTCAAATCATGCAAGGTCGCGCCATGTGGGGAAACTTCCTGGCTTTGTGCGGAGCGCTGGCTGTTTCAGGCTATCTCATCATCGGACGAAAATTGCGCGCGAAGATGTCGCTCATCCCTTATATCTTTCTCGTGTATGGGATATCGGCAATTGTCTTGAATATTTTCATGTTCGCGTCAAAACAAACTCCGTTTGGATATTCACCAACTGCATATGGCTGGATATTCCTACTCGCGGTCATCCCGCAATTGATCGGGCATTCCACCTTCAATTGGTTGCTCAAATATTTATCTGCCACCCTGGTCGCAGTGACAACACTATCGGAACCCATTGGCTCAGCTGTACTGGCATATATTTTTTTGAAGGAAACACCCAGACCTGCAACTGTAGTTGGTGGTGTCTTCATCCTCATCGGTATTTATTTGACATCGAAACAAGGTAAGTGAACTCTGGAGTCGGGCGGCTTGCCGCCTGTATGTCAAACAGCAAGCTGTTTGACTCCAGATTCAAAATTTGGAGCATGAATGACTCTTTCGCTAAATGATAAAGATATGGAAATGCTACGCGGAGACTGTGGACCTGCCACAAAGATGGCAATGTCCATTCTTGTGCGCATGGCGGAAGTTGCCGAGGCAAAAGAGTTATTGGATATTACAGGCGCGCATATCGATAGCACTGTCTATATCGGCGATGCTGGTCTCGAATTTGCAGAACGACTGGCAAGACTGGGCGCAAAAGTTTCTGTACCAACCACGTTGAATGTCAGCGGACTCGATGAACATCATTGGCAGGAATGGGCGGTACCCTCTGAATGGGCGAGACAGGCACATCGGCAAATGTTGGCGTATCAAAGCATGGGGACGATCCCCACATGGACGTGCGCGCCCTACCAAACAGAGATGAAGCCATCGTTCGGCCAGCAAATTGCATGGGGCGAATCAAATGCAATTGTGTTCGCGAACTCTGTACTCGGCGCACGCACAGAAAGATATCCTGACATGTTCGATATCTGTTGCGCCATCACCGGCCGCGCGCCAGCGATCGGATTGCATCTCACAGAAAATCGTGCCGGGAATTTATTGCTACAATTAAAGGATATTCCTGAAGCTCTTCAACACAGTGATGATTTTTATCCTGTACTTGGTCACTTCATCGGTAAAGTGTCGCTGGAAAGAATCCCGGTTATCAATGGATTGAACATCATCCCAAATGAGGATCAACTCAAGGCGTTGGGGGCCGCCGCGGCGTCATCCGGTGCAGTGGCTTTATTTCATATGATTGGGGTCACGCCCGAAGCTCCAACTCTCGAATCGGCTTTTCAAAGTAGCCAGCCACAAGAGACCATCTCAGTGACAATGGACATGCTACGCGAATCCCGCCGCGCACTCACCCACACCGATAGCGAAAAGCTGGACATTGTTGTTTTGGGTAGTCCTCATTTTTCCTTGGCTGAATTCAAACAACTTGCACCGCTCGTACATGGAAAACAAAAACACCCGGATGTAAAATTCCTGGTCACATCCAGTCGCGCCATGACCCAACTCGCAAAGCAAGCCGGTTTTCTCGATTTGCTCCAGGACTTCGGCGCACAACTGACTGTGGACACATGCATCCTCACGTCGCCCATGCTGCCACCAGAGATGAAATATTTGATGACCAACTCTGCAAAATTTGCCTATTACGCACCTGGCTTACTCGGCAGGCAAATCACATTTGGCAGTTTGAAAGATTGCGTCACATCAGCTATTGCAGGTAGGGTTATTCGAGATGAATCATTATGGAAAAGTTGATCATCCAGGGCAAGCCGTTCATTTCGGGTTCAGCAAATGGAATTGCACTCGTTAGTAATGAGCCACTTTCGTTTTGGGGAGGCTATGATTGGAAAAGCGGCGAGATCATTGACCGCAGGCATCCGCTTTCGGGATTCAATGCCAGAGCGAAAATACTCGCAATCCCATTCACACGCGGCTCATCCACAACCACGGCAGTTTTGCTGGAAGCCATCCGCGCGGGCACAGCCCCCAACGCCATCATCACCACCGCGATGGATTTTTTCTTTGCGCTCGCTTCTGTAGTCGCTGATGAACTTTATACCACCCCTCTACCCTTGGTAGCGATTGCTGAATCAGATTTTGCCTGCTTGCATACGGGACAACAAATCGTGATCGATGAAATGGGTTCGATCACCATGACACCATGAACCTGCGGAAAAGGATATAAACATGCTCAACTTCAATTCAGCATTGAAATATAACCCTCCGTCAGACTGGCTCAAAATCACAGCTATTGACGCACACACCGGCGGAGAGCCATTCCGCGTGATCGTGGATGGCTTCCCTGAATTGCCGGGCAATACCATCCTTGAACGCAGGCGCTACGCAAAAGAACATTACGATCATTTACGCACTGCCTTGATGTGGGAACCGCGCGGTCATGCCGATATGTACGGTTGTATTCTGACACCGCCCGTCACGCCTGATGCTGATTTTGGAATCCTGTTCATTCACAACGAAGGCTTCAGCACCATGTGTGGACACGGCATCATCGGTATAGCAACCGTTGTTCTTGAAACTGGCATGCTGCCAATTACTTCACCAACGACAAAAATAAAAATTGACAGCCCGGCAGGGTTAATCACTGCCTATGCTCATATCGAAGACGGACATGTCAAAAATGTCTCTTTTCATAATGTTCCATCCTTTGTAGCCGCGCCTGATGAAGTCGTTGAAGTACCGAGTCTTGGTAAAATTCGATATGATCTTGCGTTTGGCGGCGCGTTTTATGCTTATGTCAATGCGAGTGATGCAGGCGTTACCTGTTCACCTGCTGATTATCGTCCGTTGATCGAAAAAGGCATGGCGATCAAAAGAGCCGTCATGCAAAACAAAACAATCGTTCATCCGTTTGAACAAGACCTGGGATTTTTATATGGCACGATCTTTGTGGGTCCACCAACGCAGGCAGGGTCACAGAGTCAAAATGTGTGTATCTTTGCAGGAGGCGAAGTGGACCGGAGCCCAACAGGCACAGGCGTAAGTGGACGGTTGGCAATCCACCATCGCCGTGGCGAGATCAAAAAAGATCAGCCCATTGTGATCGAAAGTATCATCGGAAGTAAATTCACCGGCAAAGTTGTCGAAGAGACAACTTTCGGTCCGTATCCAGCAATCATCCCCGAGGTCACGGGCGAAGCGCATATCGTCGGACGCAATGAACTATGGATCAATCCCAACGATCCGCTTAAAAACGGGTTTATCCTCAGGTAAAGATATGCCACCCAAACTCAGCCCACGCACACGGCAATTGGTTGAAAAAGTCTTCGGTCCAAAACGGATCGCTGAGGCCGCGCAATGGCTGGAAGATGAATGTGGCAATTCGCTTCCATCTTGTGACGACCACGATGAATATCAAATGGAGCGCATCCGCTTTGCCGCGATTAAATTGAGTGAAGGCAATATACAAAAACTGCTTGCCGCAATTGATGAGGCGCGCATGGACTGGCGCGACCTGTTCATGGCGGCGGGTTTCGGCTACGATGTCAACGCTCATGAAGAATGGGCAAAGAAAATTTTGGAGATATAATGAAACTCCCATCTCACATCTATCTTGACGAACGAAACATTCCATACGAAGCCCGCAGTTTTTCGCCAGAGACGGAAAAAGGTGCGGCGAATGTTGCGCACGCGCTTGGCTTCTCTGAGCGCCAGGCCGTGAAGACTTTGATCTTTCAAGTGGATACCGGTGAGCGCGTCCTTGTGATGCTTGGCGGTGATCAAAATGCAATTTCAGGAAATTTGAAAAAAGCAATCGGGTCGCGCAATATTCGGATGGCTGAACCAGACATCGTTAAAGAAACGACCGGATACGTCATCGGTTCCATCCCCGCCTGTAGCTGGCAGCAATTAAATTTTCGATCCTTTCTGGAAGCGAGTCTACTTAATGAACCCATCCTCGGCACGGGCGCGGGACAATGGGGTGAAGAGATCATGATCACGCCGGAGAATTTGATCAAAGCCAGCAACGCGATCGTGGTCAATTTGACAGACAGGGACAAACCGGTATAAGTAAAATTGAACTGGCGCGTTTATATGTTGCTTTTCTTTTGAACATCAAATAAACTTGACATAAGAAAAAGTTCATCAAGCCGGAGGTCCCCATGGATAATCGCAGGAAAGAAAACCGCGAAAGACTAACGACCTTTACACCTGTATATTTTCTACATCCAAAGACTTTGTTGGGTTATCTCGCGGACCTGACCACACACGGCGGAATGATTACTGGCGAAAAGAGCGCTGAAATCGGTAAAGTGGGGGCGCTGGCAATTGAGTTTCCCGATACACTGACTGATGTCCTCCTCACGCACATCACCGTCCCGGCGCGGGTTGCCTGGTGCAGGCCAGATGCTGACAGCCCCAATTACTTCAACATCGGGTTTGAATTCACAGAGCTATCACCTGAACATTCAAAAGTGATCACTGCGATCTTGAAGAAATACCGGTTTTAGTTTTTGACCAGTGATCATGCATAAGTACATCTAATACAGCCACAGAGTTCTTTGAGAAGAGCCTTTAAAATCTCCTTTTCTCTGTGTACTCTGTGGCTAAAGATATTCACAATAGTTCCATTTTAGAGAATCACATCAGCATGACACCTTCCTCCTTCGTCATTGCAATCGCAGGTCATTCCGGTGCGGGAAAATCCACCATAATTGAAAATTTAGTTTCTTCATTGGGAGATGCAGTCGCGCTCGGAATTGACGACTACACATCGTCAGCCACCTACCCCCCGGCGGTCAAATGGATTGCCGATGGCGCGGACCCAAACGAATTTCAAACCCCACAGTTCGTTGATGATATTCGAGCCTTGAAAACAGGCAAAGCCATTATCCACCCTGAAACCGGGTTGGAAGTGAAGCCGACACGTTATCTTATTCTCGAAGAACCGTTCGGCAGAGGGCGTGATGCACTGCGTGAACTGATTGATTTTCTTGTGTATGTGGATATTCCTCTTGAAGTTGCTTATGCGCGCAAATTATTACGCAAGAGTGATTTCCTGCCGTGGGAGGATGACCCTGAATTATTCATGAAGAACCTGCGGGAAAATTTAACCTGGTTTCTGCGAGTTGGCAGAAGTTTTTATGTTGCGGTAAGCAAGTCGGCAATGAAGGATTGTGACCTGATCGTGGATGGCATGTTGCCAACACAAAAGATCGCAGAGGAGATACACCAGGCAGTGACAGGGAAAAGTTCAAATTGACAATGAGCAATTCTCGAGTCACCGTCCAAACCGAATTAGGCGATATCATTTTGGAGTTGTATCCCAGCGGGTTCCGTTGACCGTAAACAATTTTCTGAGTTATTTTGATGAAAACCGATTTACTGGCGTCTCTTTTTATCGGGTGGTGCGCTGTGGTTTTTTTACTACCGCAAATACAACTCGTTCAATTCCCGCAACCGGCCTGCAAGATGTTCGCTCATATCTTTCTCACTCATTCGCCATTCCCAATTTCCACCCAGGCGCGACGGGAAGTTCATGCGGGCATAGCCTCCTAGGTTCAAGGCGTCTTGCATAGGCGTAATGGCATAGACTGCCACCGAAGACCACACATTACGAATCAATTCCCAGACGAAATGATCAGCATTGGTGTTCAAATAGCGAAGCGCAAAAGCACGCTCTTGTTCCGGCGCGGTATCGAACCAGCCACGGGCAGTGTCGTTATCATGCGTGCCGGTGTATGCCACACAATGGGCAGGATAATTGTGCGGCAGAAATGGATTCTTTGCGGCATCGAAGCCAAATTGCAGAATCTTCATACCTGGTAATTTATATCCATCCCGCAGTTCGATGACATCTGGTGTAATGAGACCCAGATCTTCAGCGATGATGGGCAGATCGATTTCGGCAGTCCGGGCATCGCTGAGTTTTTCATCCAGGATCTTGAAAAAGTCATTACCGGGACCCGGTACCCAGCGCCCGTGTTCGGCGGTTTGCGCACCGAAGGGAATCTCGTAATAGCCCGCAAAGCCTCGGAAGTGATCGAGCCGCACGATATCCACAAGCTTCAACACAGCACGGAAACGATCCAGCCACCACGCATATTCTGTCTCTTTGTGAATATCCCAACGGTAGAGCGGATTACCCCATAGCTGACCCGTCGGCGAAAAATAATCCGGGGGGACACCAGCTACAACAGTGGGTAAACTTTTTTCATTCAAATAGAACAACTCAGGGTTCGCCCAGACATCCGCACTATCGTAGGCAATGAAGATGGGAATGTCGCCAATGATCTTGATGTATTTCACATTCGCATATTTTCGGAGATTTTTCCATTGACGGAAGAACAGGAATTGATAGAAGGAATATCGTTGAACATTCTCTGCATGTGTTTTGCGCGCTCTGTCCATGGCGGATTTTTTGCGCGTGCGAATGGATTTGTCCCATGCATTCCAGGCACCGCCGCCGTTTGCTTCCTTCAACGACATGAACAAGGCATAGTCATCAAGCCAGGAGGCATTCTCAGCGCAGAAGTAGCTGAATTCGTTCTGAAGCGCTTCGATGTTGCTCAGGACAGGCGCTTCGCCTTCATTCGCCTGTCGACTGGTTCCGCTCAGCGCGAAGCGGGAATAAGCTTTCAGCAGAAGATCAAGCTTCCACGGGATGAGCAAGCCGAAATCCACGCGTGATGCGTTGAAGTCAGGTGCTCCATTTAAATCATCTTGAGTTAGCAATCCATCCTGAAGCAAAAATTCCGGGCTGATCAAATATGGATTCCCTGCAAAGGCGGAAAAACATTGATAAGGCGAATCGCCGTATCCGGTGGGACCAAGAGGCAGAACCTGCCAAAGTGTACAGCCCGTCGAAGCGAGCCAATCAATAAATCGATATGCCTGCGAACCCAGATCGCCGATGCCATACGGACCGGGCAGGCTGGTGGGGTGCAGAAGGATTCCACTGGAACGCTCAAACTTCATTTGCCAATCTCCGTGTCTGGATTAATTGACCCGCTCGCACGACAGTGTCATCATAGTCTGACTCAACAACATCTGTGCTGACTTCACCTTCCGGTTCGATCACATAACCAGCCGGCACCGTGCTGTGCTTGCCCACTAATGCGATCTTGATGTCTTGATCGGCGACGCCCCAACCCACACGGGCATTCTGCTCAACATGCACGCGTTTATCAAGAACGGCTCTTTCAACAACCGCACCACTCTCGATCACACAATCGGTCGCAATGATCGACTCGCGCACCACTGCTCCCGGGCGCACAAGGACACCCGGGGATAATACACTGCTTTCAACCTGCGCGCCTGACTCAACGAAACAGCCATCACAGAGCATGCTGGCATAGACGTGGGCGCCGGCTGGCAGACGGGCAGGCGGGCGTTCTTCAGTGCGTGTGTGAATGATCCAACTTCGGTTATAGAGTTTCAGATTAGGCTGGGGCGCCAGCATATCCATGTGCGCCTGCCAATAAGAGTTGACTGTTCCCACATCCATCCAGTATCCGCTATAGGGAAAAGCAAAGACATTGGCTTTGGATTTTACAAGGCGCGGGATAATATCCTTGCCAAAATCGTGGGATGAATCTTCACGTTGACGATCCTCCCACAAGACTTTATCGAGCAGTTCACGGTTGAAAAGATAGACACCCATGTTGGCAAGATTCGAGGGCGGGTTGGCAGGTTTTTCAACAAAGCCTGTCACCTGATATTTTTTATTCACGGCGAGAATTCCAAAACGGGAGGCTTCTTCGATGGGAACGCTGATCGTGCCCATCGTCAGGTCGGCTTGATGATCCATGTGGAAAGAGATCATCGGTTCGTAATCCATTGTGTAAATATGATCGCCAGAGAGGATGAGGATCAAGTCAGGATTATCTTTCTTGATGAATCCGAAATTTTGTTGCACAGCATCGGCCGTGCCCAGGAACCAATCTGAATCATTGCGCGCTTTGTAGGGTGTAAGAATTTTGACACCGCCGGTAAAGTCACGGTTCAAATCCCAGGGTGCGCCTGATCCAACATGTTCGATCAAAGACTGTGGACGGTACTGCCCGAGGATCATCACATCAAAGATGCCGGAGTTGACACAGTTCGATAATGGGAAATCAATAATGCGATATTTCCCTGCAAAAGGCACGGCAGGCTTGGCCCGCTTTGCGGTAAGCACTCCCAACCGTGAACCTTCGCCACCTGCCAGAATGACTGCGCGTGTTTTCATAATGGATTAGCCCTCTCCGTTCCCGGTCACTGTTTTGCGCGGCGTCTCGCGAATCTTTCTTGTCGGGGTAACAGGACGGGTTGGATATATTTCGCTGGTAATTGCAACACTGGATCTTTCAATAAGCTTTTTATAGAGGTCGAGATATTTATTTGCAGAACCTGGCCATGAGAAATCCTGAGCCATGCCCGCCTTTTGTAGATTCGCCCAGCGTGAATGATAAGGATACAACTCAATGGCACGCCGCACTGCATCGTTGAATGATTTAATTTTCTTATCGACAAAAACAAATCCGGTTTCACTGTCGGTCACTGTGTCATGCAATCCACCGACTGCGCGCACCAGTGGGACACTCCCATAGCGCATGGCGATCATCTGCGAGATGCCGCAAGGTTCATAGCGGGATGGCATGAGGAAAATATCGGAGCCTGCATAAATCTGTCGTGCGAGTTTCGCGTCATAACGCGTCTCGACACGGACGCGGTCTGGCAGGGTTTCCTGTAATTTTTTCGCGGCATCTTCAAGTTTTGGTCGACCCGCACCCAGGATCACAAGTTGCCAACTCTGCTTTGCCAGCATCTTCAAGCCTTTAAGGGCAATATCAATGCCTTTGGCTTCATCCATACGCGTGACCATGCCAAGCAACGGCACATCGGGTAGGACGGGCAGACTCAACTTCTCTTGCAACGCGGTCTTATTACGTTTACGCGCGGCTAAATCGTCAGCGGAGAATTTTTTCTCGATCACAGAATCAGTTGTCGGGTCGAAGGAAGCGACGTCCAGGCCATTGAGAATTCCGCTCAGCGTATCACTTCGATTCCTGAAAAAGTCCTCCAGGCCGCATCCAAATTCTTCGTGCAGGATTTCCTGAGAATAGGTCGGCGAGACTGCCACCATCGCATCTGAAGCCCACAATCCAAGCGGCATGGGTCTGACGCGCGCCCAATCAGGCAAATCCGTTTTCGCAAGCGGCACACCGTATTCTTCAAGAATTTCTTTCACATCGGGTCCAAGAAAAGGCAGGTTATGAATCGTAATGACGGAAGCAATCCGATTCTTTTTATCCTCCCAACGTCGCACAAGATTTCCATACGCCGCAAGCGCAGTATGCCAGTCATTCGCATGGATGATGTTCGGGATCCAGTTGAGCTGACGCGGCAATTCGAGGGCGGCTAATGAGAAGAATATATATTTCTCTGCATCGAGTTTATTGTTGGATGAATAGACGGAGCCGCTTGCGCGGATCGGATCACCGTTGATGAAGTAAACCGGCATGCTATCCAGCAGACCTTCAAACGCCTCCACCTGGACTTCGGTCTTGCCGCGCGGAATCGAATAGATGCCTATCGGCTTGAGCGACTCCGCTTTAATGACCGTGTGCAACGGCAGGACGAGCCGAACATCAAGTTTGATTTCATCATTGGAAATGGCACGCAGGGCTCTTGGCAGGGTTCCCGCCACATCACCCAGGCCCCCTACTTTTACAAACGGTTCGGCTTCTGCCGCAAGGAAGAGTACGTTGATGGTTTGAGACATATACCAATTGTACAACGAAATGCAAGTGGCTCTTTGGTCAGTTTTGGAAAATTCAAACCCAAAGATTTAGTGGATGTAACCTTGTCGTCGAAACTTTTGGTGGGTTCCGGGGGTTCCAGTCATATAGGAAATTCTCCAACACCCCATAAGGAGGCCCAATGAAAGTTCAAAATCACCCGTCCAATTTGATGAAAGTTTTGTACGTCTTGCTGGCATTCGTGTTGATCGCACTTGGATTCAACGCCTATGGAAGTTATCAGCAGGATGAGTTCCTGAAAACTCTCAAAGGCAAAGCGCCCACGCGCAAGGGCGAAGTGAAAGCGGAGGTAATTAACGCTTCGCCAATTCGGCCAGTCTCTTTATCAGCCGCCCCTCCGAGCGGATTCACTCCCCAAACCCGCCTCGGCTTCGATGTTGGCGACCAGTGGGAACCTGCCATCGCCGCGGATCAATCAGGGCACGTCTATATGCTATATGCACAATACGAAGGTGTGCCTGGATGCAATACCTGCTCGAATCCCACGCAGATCCTGCAAATCAGCAACGACCACGGACAGACGTGGGGTTCGCCTACTGTCATCTATCCTGCAGGCGCAGCCACAGGCGGGCAATGGGATTCGCAAATCGCGGTGGACCCTGCGGATGGTCGGACCGTATACGCATCATTCATGCAAAACAATAAGAGCGATATCATCGTCGCCAAATCCACAAACTTCGGCGTGACCTGGTCATTTGTCACTGCCGACACGACCAATGCGGGAACAGATAAACCCATTCTGGCTGTACGCGGACAGGATGTGTACGTGGTCTATACTCACGCGCAGACCACTTATGCGGCTTACTCACACAATGGGGGCGCATCGTTCAAAGAAGCAACCGTCAGCAAAGGCGGCAAACTCGGCTGGGCGCTCGCAGGCGGCGGCACAGTCACACCCAACGGGAATGTATTTTTTGCATGGGCTGGATATGAGCGCAACGGCGGCGCAACCGGCAACGTGAATCTTTACGTCAGCAAATCCACGGATGGCGGCGATTCATGGACATCGAAGGTGCTTGAAATTTCGAAGTCGCCTCCCCAGTGCCCTGAATACAATTGCGGCTGGGCATATCTCGGCGCGCAAATGGTGATGGCATCAGACGCAAACGGCGCAGTGTATGTGCTATGGAATGCAGGTGTAACAACTGCGGCGGGACCCGAACGCATCTACTTCTCCAAGTCCATTGATGGCGGCAATACATGGTCAGCCGAAGTAGATGTCTCCACCGCGCCCGTGGGAACGCATCACGCTTTTCCCGCAATTGCCGCGCGGGGCAATGGCGACGTCCGCATCTCATGGATGGATGCGCGCGCCGTGAACGGCGGGCTCGACAGGTGGAATGTCTACTATCGTTCATCCACGAACGGCGGTACCACGTGGAGTAGTGAAGTCGATCTCTCCACTTTCGTAAGCGGGTTCACCTACATCTTCGACGACGGCTTTCGCTTCCCATTTGGCGATTACTACGAGATGGATGTGGATGAACAGGGCACAAACCATGTCATATTCGGCGAAGCATTTGACTACAACGCGCCTGGCTCAATCTGGTATGTGAAGGGACCATAAAGTATCGGTTTGAAAAACAACACGACCCCCGCATAAAGTGCGGGGGTCGGAGCGTTGGGACAGAAGAAAGGCGGAAAATACCTTAACCGTCCATCCATGGGAGCCTAACGGGGCTCGAACCCGTACTGACACATCCACAGTGTGTCGTGCTGCCATTACACCATAGGCTCCATAAGTGAAGCGGACAAGATTTTACCATTAGACCCGAAAGGTCTCAAGCCCATCAGGACCTCAATTTTAGAAACGCTACAGTTTCCCCTTCGAACATCTCGCCCGTTTCCGCAAATCCTAAACTCGCGTACAGCCTGCGCGCGGCTTCATTCCCAGGCTCATAACTAATGCCCACTTCCGCGATGCGTTCATCAGCGCGAAAGATTTCAAGCATCTTTTCCATCCCAAAACGCCCATAACCGTTGCCCTGAAATTTTTCGTCCACCATTAAACGTTGAATGAAAGCCTGTTGCTTCGGATGCTCGAAATTCAATGCATACATCAAAAATCCCACAGGCGCATTGTCAGCGTAGATCCCATACGGAAACAAATCCCAATGCCCCTGGTAATCATCTCCAAATTGCGCTTGCGCAATGGAATATAAATTCGAGGCCACAAAATGTTTCTGTTCATCGCGCACGTTAAGTTTGATCAGGTCATTCCAGTTGTCTTTTGTAACGGGATGAATCTCAGGCATTATTCAAAATCCCTTTTATGGATTCAACCAACGCATCTCGCGTGACTTGAGCCTGCTCGCCATTAACCAAATTTTTGACCACGACCAGACCTTTATCCGCCTCATCCGGTCCCAGCACCAGCGCGACCTTCATCTTCATCTTATCCGCAAATTTGAATTGCTTCGTCAATTTGGCGGGCTCTGGAAAAATCATCGTATTAAAGCCAGCCTTACGAAGTTCCGCCGACAACGCGAACGATTGCATCGCGAGCTTCTCATCGAATACCGTCACCAAAACTTGCGCCGGCGTGGACTGAAACTCGGGCAGGAGTCCAGCTTCCTGCAGGAAGATCCCGATCACCACATCGCCCATCGCAAAGCCAACACCTGGCAAGGGTTGTCCGCCCACATCCGCAAGCAAATTGTCATAACGTCCGCCACCCAGGATCGAGCGCTTCAGGGAACCACTGGTATCAAAAGCTTCGAAGACTGTGCCAGTGTAATACAACAATCCGCGCATAATGTTCGGATCAAACTTAACATAATCCTTTACACCCAAGGCTTCAAGCGTCGCGAATGTTCGCGTTAGCTCATCACTTTGTTTCCATAAATCATAGTTACCTAAAATATCTTTCAAGCCATCGAGTTGCACTTGCGTGAGTCCCAGTTCAAGCGCGTACGCATCCCACTTGGCGGATTCCATTTTCGTTCGGCGATCTACAAGGTTTGATGCATCCAGCCGTTTCTCAGCCATAATTCCAAGCGCGTCGAACTGTGAATTCATCAGGCGGCGATTATTCACAGAGATCTGAACCTGCTTTGGGCTGAGTCCGACCAAGCGCAAAAACGTCGCCGCGACCGCGATTAACTCTGCATCCGCTTCAGGTGAGTCCGTTCCCAGCATGTCAATATTCCACTGAAAGAATTCGCGCGAGCGTCCCTTTTGCGGCGACTCATATCTCCAGAACGGACCGAACGACCACCAACGTACGGGATACGTCAGTTCGTTTTGTTTCGCGGCAATCATGCGCGCAAACGATGGCGTGAGTTCAGGGCGCAGCGTAACCACGTCCCCGCCCCTGTCTTCAAACGTGAAGGATTGCTTCTTCACGAGTTCTTCGCCCGATTTCGCCGCGTACAGGTCGATGGGTTCAAGGAAGGGACCGTCCCATTCCTGATACCCAAAAGATTGCGAAGCCGCGCGCAGTTTCTCAAAGAGATAATTACGCAGGGACATTTGCTCGGGGTAAAATTCTCGTGTGCCTTTGACAGTTTGTATTTTCGATGACATATCTGCTCCAGATTGGCGTTCATTTTAACATGAGATTCAATGATAGAGGAGAATAATGAACGATTGTGTGTTTTGCCCTGCATCGATTGATCAAAATGAAGTTATCCTTGAAAACAATCTGTGTTTATTCCTACAGAATGAAGGATCGAAATTGGCGGGCTCGGGGCTTATCATTCCCCGCCTCCACAGGGAAACAGTATTTGATCTGAGTAACGAGGAATGGACGGCAACATTCGAACTCGTCCAGCGCGTGAAAGCATATCTTGATGAGCAACAGCACCCCGACGGATTTAATCTTGGCTGGAACTGTGGATCAGTCGGCGGTCAGAAGGTCTTCCATGCTCACTTACATGTTATCTCAAGATTTCGGGATGAACCATTTGCTGGAAGAGGCATTCGATATTGGTTCATGCAGGCTGAGAATAAGCGATCATCTTCAAAATTCAGCGATTGAATTTTGATTTATTTTTGGTATAATCTTTTCATCGCGAGTGCGTCGCACTCTGCATAAAAACAAACTCACAAAACCAGACGATTCGCAACCCCAAGAATATCTTCCCATGGAAAGTGCGACGCACCCTCAGGAGACTTAAAAATGGAAATCAATTTTCAAGAAACTTCAAAAGACCTTCTCGTCCGTATTGACATTCACGAAAGATATGGTTCGGCTAACATTGATCACTGGACAAATGAACTTCTTAATCCACAACCTGGCATGAACATTCTCGATGTCGGTTGCGGCGCGGGCAAACTTTCGGTCCTGTTCGATGATTACACTAACGGCGGCGCAAAGATCACAGGCGGCGATTTCTCTGAAGAATTGCTGTATAAAGCCCGCGCAAAGAACAAGGAACGCGGCTCGAATATTGAATTCCAATTTCTGGATTTCAACAAGCCGTTCGACTTCGCGGACAATACCTTTGATCTGTGTACCAGTGCTTTTGCCATCTACTACGCTTCAGATCTCGACTTTACATTTGGTGAGGCACATCGGGTGCTTAACACCGGCGGACGGCTTTTTGTTTCCGGCCCATTGCCCGAGAACAAGCAAATGTTCTACGACATCATCAAGGAAGCCACGAACGCCACAATCCCTCCAATGCCCGGCTCATCCCGCTTCAAAGGCGACATTTTCAACACCATCGACAAGATCTTCGCCAAAACCGAATTACACAAATTCGAGAATCACCTCACCTTCCCCGAAGTCGCGCCCTTCATTGATTATGTGCGCGCTTCATTAAGTGAAGACCGCAAACTGTGGACCTCCATGTTCAGCGGTAAAGATGAATATGAAGCCTTGATCGGCAAGATTACCGATGTGGCTACGCGCTGGTTTGATCGTGATGGTAAATTGCTGATGACCAAAGTCGTGGGTGGGATTTTGGCTACCAAATAGTAATGCCAATAGAAAGGCGAGAATGACCAACAAACTGATCGACCTTAGTCATACCATCGAGCATGAGATGATCACCTACAAGGGGTTACCTGCACCGATCATCTGCGATTTTCTCTCAAGGGAAGATTCGCGCAAGCATTACTCGGAAGGAACGGAATTCAGCATCGGCAAGATCGAAATGGTTGCCAACACCGGGACGTATGTGGATAGTCCATTTCATCGCTTTATCGACGGAATCGATCTTTCAGAACTTCCGCTTGAGTCGTTAGTTGATCTTGAGGGCACTGTAATCCATGTACAAAACTTTGGACGGGCAATTACTGAAAAGGCATTTGAGGGAATCGACGCAAAGGGCAAAGCGGTACTCATCCACACGGACTGGGCGCGTCACTGGCGGACAGATCAATACTTTGAAGGTCATCCATTTCTCACAAAGGGCGCGGCAGAGTTTCTTGCAAAGGCTGGCGCGGCATTCGTTGGAATTGATACCTACAACATCGACGACACAACGGATGGCACGCGGCCTGCCCACACAATCTTGCTGAGCAACAAGATTCCCATCTGCGAGCACATGTGCGGGCTTGAAATGCTCCCCGATATAGGCTTTCGATTCCACGCCGCGCCTGTGAAGGTTAAAGCCTTTGGGACGTTTCCTGTTAGAGCGTATGCTGTTTTGGAAAAATAAATGAACTTCTTCGGCAAACGAGTCCTGTTTCTTGGCGCGCATCCAGATGATATTGAATTGGGCTGCGGAGCTTTACTTCACAACATTACCAAACAGACAGACGTATTATGCGTCACGCTTTCGGACAATCAGAAAAATCCAGATTTGCAAAAAGTGAAAAGCGAACACTTTGAAGCCATGTCTGTATTGGGTGTACCCAAGGAGAAAATCATCCTTGGACCTTTCACCACACGCCTGTTTCCAAATGCACGACAGGAAATCCTTGAGTACTTTCTCAAACTCCGCAAGGATTTCAAGCCGGAGCTGATCTTTGTGCATTCAAAGCAGGATGTCCATCAAGATCACAACACCATGACCGACGAAGCTTTACGCGCATTTCGCGGCATCACCGTTCTGGGGTTTGACGTAGTCCGTTCTTCCTATGGCTTCTTCCCGCACTTTCTTGCAGAAGTTGCTGAAGAAGATGTGAGCAAGAAAATTGAAGCCTTGTCGAAATACGAAACCTACCGCGACCGCTATTACTTCAACAGCGAATTGACCCGTTCCATCATGGTACGGCATGGTGCGCTGGCGGAATGTCCGTTTGCAGAAGGATTTGATATTCTACGAATCGTGGGAAAGTTTGCAGTATAAGCAACCATAAACCATCACTGGGGGTTGTACATAAAAAGGAGACTGTATGAAACCGTTGAATCTGGATTCAAATGCACCCTGGAGACAACGCTTCCGCGCCGCAAGCATCACCTGGGCGGAGGTCGCGAGTCAAAACCCTGCACGTGGTCTGGTTTGCACAAACAAGGATGGGATTTTCCAGTTATATGCGTGGGATATTTCCACAGGAAATCTGCAACAACTGACAAATGAGCATGCGGGGGTTGTATCAGGCACAATCTCAGCCAACGGCGATTCGGTTTTCTTCCTCAAAGACAAAGGCGGAAACGAAATCGGGCATTATGTCCGTGTGCCATTCGAGGGTGGCGAATCAACAGACTTCACGCCCGACTTGCCTCCCTATAGTTCATTTTTCATCAACCAGAACCACTCCGGCAACGTCACCGGTTTCATAGGCGCAGATACAAACGGCTTCACAGCATACATAACTCAATCAGGCAAATCAAAATCGTTTTTCCACAGCGCGCATCTTTGCTTTGGACCTGAATTCTCCGCGGACGGTCAATGTGCCGTCATCGAAAGCACTGACCGCACCAAATCCACAGATGCGGCGTTGCTTGCCTTTGATATCCAAAACGGAAATCAAATTGCCGAACTCTGGGATGGCGAGGGGTCAAGCATTGGAGAAGCAAGATTTTCTCTTCTTGATGGTGATACACGGCTGATTGCCACCTCCAGCAAAACCGGATTTGAAAGACCATTGATTTGGAATCCGCTTACGGGTGAACGTAAAGATTTAAAACTGGATGAAGTGCCTGGTTCAATCTCAGTGTGGGCCTGGTCACCAGACGCAAAGCGGATTCTACTCTTACAACTTTTTCAGGCTCAATATCAACTTTACGTCTACGATATTGAATCTGACAGTGCCCTCAAACTAAATCATCCTCAAGGCGTGCTGGGTGGATTCTCACGCGGCTACTTTGCCTCAAACGAAGAAATATGGGTCACATGGCAGAACGCATCCTCCCCTGCGCGCCTTGTTGCGCTCGATGCTCAGACAGGTGAATTAAAGAAGACTCTATTAACCGCAGGCGAGCCACCCAAAGGAAGCGACCTTCGTTCCTTCTCCTTCACATCGGAAAATGGAGATGAAATTCAGGGCTGGGTCGCGGTGCCCGAAGGCGATGGACCATTTCCAACCATTCTCCACACCCACGGCGGACCTACCTCCGTGCAAACGAATATGTTCTTCCCCTCTGCACAAGCATGGCTTGACCACGGCTTTGCATTTTGTTCGGTTAACTATCACGGCTCGGTGACGTTCGGAAAAAAATTCGAAAAATCCATCTGGGGCAATCTCGGTGATTTGGAAGTGCAGGATATGGCGTCCACATATCAATGGCTCGTGGACAATAACATCGCCAAATCAGATTCGGTCTTATTGACTGGCGGCTCCTACGGCGGATACTTGACGCTGCAAGCCATCGGTCGCCGCCCAGGTTTATGGGCTGGCGGCATGGCGCTGGTCGCCATCGCTGATTGGAAGACCATGTATGAAGACGAAGCGGACACATTGCGCGGTTATCAACGCGCGTTATTCGGTGGCCCGCCTGATGAAATACCCGAAGCGACAAGGAAAAGTTCGCCCATCACCTATGCTGAACAAATCAAAGCGCCCATTTTTGTCATTCAAGGCGAAAATGATACGCGTTGCCCTGCACGCCAGATGAAAGTGTATGATGAAAAACTTAAATCACTTGGAAAATCGATCAAAGTGCACTGGTTCGACGCAGGGCACGGATCACGCGCACAGGAACAACAAATCGAGCAACAAGAATTGATGTTGCGATTCGCTTATCAGGTTTTGGGGTAGCTCAGAGGCAAAATGGAATTCCAAAAACTGTATCAAGAACTTACCAATAGCACGGAGATGATTCGGGCGCTGTTAAAGGATATTGGGCAGGAGCAGGCTCAAGTTAAGCCGGATGCGGAGTCGTGGTCAATTCTTGAGGTCGTCTGTCATCTGTATGATGAGGAACACGAAGATTTTCGTGAGCACCTGGACTTTATCCTTCACCGGCAAAACGAAGAGTACCATGCGATCGATCCGCAAAGCTGGGTAACAGAACGAAAATACAATGAGCAAAACCTATTTGAGATGCAGGAAAAGTTTTTCGCCGAAAGAAAGAAGTCGCTTGAATGGCTCAAAACATTATCAGAGACTGATTGGGAAACTACTTATACTTCCCAGTACGGTTCCGTGACAGCGGGAGAGATGTTTGGGTGCTGGGTGGCTCACGACAACTTGCACGTTCGGCAATTGGTTGAACTTAGAAGATTGCATGTTGAAAGAATCACAAAACCTTTTGATCTTGAATATGCTGGAGAGTGGTAAACATCAACGGAAGCAAGTTGCTTCCGTTGATGTTACATACAAATAACAGTTCTACAGGAGGGGTTTCAACTGAGGGATCCATATTAGACTTTTACGAATTCTCCATATCAAAAATTCATGCAAACAAATCAACCAACTTCCAATAACTGGGCAGTTCGATTTTATACACTTTGGACAGGTCAGGCACTTTCCCTGCTTGGCAGTCAATTGGTGCAGTTTGCCATCATCTGGCATCTCACTCAAACCACGAATTCAGCAACAACACTTGCCATCGCCTCCATGATGGGATTGTTGCCCGGCGTGTTGCTCTCCCCTTTCATTGGCACATGGGTCGATCGCGGCAACCGGAAAAAAATTCTCATCGTTGCGGATATAACGGTGGCAATTGCCACATTAATTCTCGCCGTGCTCTTTGCATTTGAGATCGTGGAAGTCTGGCATATTTATGTCGCCCTGTTCACCCGGGCAGTGGCGGGAGGCTTTCATCAATCTGCATTTGGGGCATCGGTGGTGTTGCTCGTTCCCAAGGAGAACCTTGCGCGTGTCCAGGGCTTCAATCAGGCCTTGTATGGCGGGTTGAATATTATCTCTGCACCGCTCGGCGCGTTCCTGCTGGCAGTCATACCCATGCAAGGGATTCTATCGATTGACGTGGGGACCGCCTTGCTGGCAGTTGCAATCCTCGTCTTTATTCAGGTCCCGCAACCTGAACGTAATGAGCACATCAAAGCCACATTCTGGCAGGACTTCGCGGCTGGCTTCCGTTACATCATCGCCTGGCGTGGTCTGGTTATTCTGCTTGGACTGGTGATGGTCATCAACTTTTTTTATAGCGCAACAGAACCATTAACTCCGTTGCTGATCACAAATCATTTTGGAGGCAGCGCAAACGAACTTGGCTGGTGGTTATCATCCTTTGCGGCTGGCAACATTATTGGCGGTCTTATTCTTGGCGCGTGGGGTGGCTTCAAACGAAAGATTATCACCGCGCAACTGGGTTTGATCCTCATGGGATTGAGTACATTTATCGTAGGCGCAACTCCCTCGAATTTATTTTGGGTGGGAATGGCTTCCAACACAGTTGTTGGCTTGCTTCTGCCAATTATCAATGGCTCCTATGGTGCGACCCTGCAAGCGGCGATCAAACCCGAAATGCAGGGACGGGTCTTTGCCTTCATCTTCAGCGCGGCAATGTTGGTCTCCCCAATCGCGCTGATGGTCGCGGGTCCGTTCGCGGACGCGGTTGGGATTCAGCCCTGGTTTTTGGTCGCGGGAATTTCTTGCATGGCGATGGGGATCCTGGGATTCTTCTCGGCGGATGTGATGAAAATGGAAAGTAATAACACCGAGGGCAACGATCAAGTTACAGCACCACAAGCCTGATTTCAATACCAGAACAACAGTTCCCCGGAAGGGTTTTGAATCCCTTCTTCCATGCTACACTATCAACCAAGCCCAGCCTCGCAAAAAACGAAAAAACATGATGTCATCACAAGACTTTTTTAATTTTGATTCACTATGGGATTACTCCAATCCGCATCAAACGGAAATGAAATTCCGCGAAACACTTCTGCAAGTCCCGGAGGATAACCCGGCCTATCTGGAATTGCTGACACAGATCGCGCGGTCACAGGGGCTTCAACAAAAATTTGACCGGGCGCACCAAACATTGGATCAGGTGGAAAGGCGTTTGGGAAATTACGCCTCGCGCGCCCAAATCCGATGTTCCCTGGAACGCGGCCGGGTGTTCAATTCTGCTGGACAGCCGGATGAGGCTTATCCGTTTTTTGAACAGGCGTTGGATCTGGCAAAGAAACTTTCGGAGGATTTTTATGCCGTGGACGCGCTCCACATGCTGGCAATTGTTTCTCCGCCCGCTTCAGCCCTCGACTTGAACCTGCAAGCCATTCAAATAGCCGAATCTTCGGGACAGGAAAAAGCGCGCGGCTGGCTCGGTTCGTTATTTAACAATACCGGCTGGTCGTATCACGATCTGGGTGACTATGAATCAGCATTGAAATTTTTCAAGAAAGCGGAAGCAGTCCGAAGGTCGAAGGGCAGCGTGACCGAGATACGAATCGCTGTGTGGTGTGTGGCACGCGCATTGCGTTCGCTCGGGCGCGTCGAAGAGGCTTTATCCAAACAAATGACATTGAAAACCGAATTCGAGTCCACGGGAGAAAGTGACGGTTATGTTTTTGAAGAAATCGGCGAATGTTTACTGGCTTTGAAGCGCACCGATGAGGCACACCCCTATTTCGCAAAGGCTTACGAAATTTTGTCTCAAGATATGGGGCTGGTTGATAAGGAGCCAACGCGGTTAGCGCACTTGAAAGAATTGGGCGCTATGTAAAATGATCTACCACAAAACCACAAGCCCTCTGATTGATTTGGGGATTCGCTATAAAATATTTCTCATTTGACATGAGTAGTTCCTTATTCTTTCGGGACCCCGATAAAAATATTTCCATCCACAACCTTCACGGGGTACGCGGGGATATCTACCACGGCGGGCAGTTGCACGGCTTTGCCCGTCTGTAGATCAAATTCGCCGCCGTGGCGCGGACAGGTGATATTGTAGCCTTCGATATCGCCCTCGCCCACTGGTCCATCATCGTGAGAACATATGTCAGCAATCGAGAATAACTGGTCCGCGATATTGAAGATCACAATGGGCTTGCCTTCGATCTCGACAAATAACCGTTCGCCGTTGAGGAGGTCGGAAGCAGGGGCAATTTCCAAATATTCAATTTTTGATTCGTCAAGGTTTGTGTAGTTGAACATATATGTTTATCCCTGTAAGGGCGACCCACCATGATTCATCAAGGTATTTGATTAACCCTGACGGGTCGCCCCTACAGAATTATTCCACCAACTCATCACCGGTCTCACCTAATCCATACACTCCTGCCTTCAACACTTTGAGCGAAAGCAACGCGCATTTCAAACGGACAGGACCCAGGTCAATGCCAAGCAGGTCAAGAACGTATTGCTTATTGAGTTTTTTCACTTCCTCGAGCGGCTTGCCAATAATTGATTCGACCAGCAAATCCGCAGAGGCCTGGGAGATGGCACAGCCATGACCGTCGAAGCGCGCATCCTTGACCGTTCCATCTTCAGCGGTTTGAAGCGTGATCTCAATGTGATCACCGCATAGCGGATTATTATCCTCAAATTGAATATCATGCGGGTCGAGATGTCCGCGATACCCGGGGTTTTTATAATGTTCGATGATGACTTCGCGATAGAGGTCGTCCATAATGTACCTTTCAAAGTATCAATTATGATTTCAAAGATGGGACCGATGCTTTGCGTCTGCACCATCTTGACATTGGAGGAACCAGCGAAGTTTCCTCCCAATGATAACCAAAAAATTCGGGGAACCAACTTCGCAATCCAAAAACTATAGGAGCAAAAATCAGTAGAACAGTGCAGACATATAATATACTATACAAAGCCACGCCCCCATGTGTTTCGGGTTTAAATGCAAGAAATGAGACCATCTTTGCGTCAAGGAAGTTAAAGGTCAACCCGTTCAAACCAAGATAAATCATAGTATTGCGCCCAATCAAATCAATGATAGGTTTATTCACATTCATCAAACAGGCGAGGGATATGATAAAGAAGATTCCCGCGTAGGCTGTAATAACAAACCAAAAAGGATTTCCAAAAGACATTGCCACCATAACCACCACGTGAAAACCGTTTAGATCGAGAGGATCACGATTAAGATTAAATGTGGTAAATAAGATAATTCCCGAAAATGCTGCCAGTATTAACGCAACAAACCAGGACGACTCATCAAGCCATAATAAAAAAGATCTGAAACCATGTCCCATCAAATAAAATGACATGGCAACAAAAGCCACATTGAAGTACCAGAAATTCTTCGGGGTGCCGGAAAGTTGAGCAAGCCAATCCGCGTAAGGGATCATCACAAACATACCAATGAAGAAAAAGAAAACAGCAAAAAGCACTGAATATCTGGCATCAGCAATAAAATATTTTCCAAGGATACCCACGAGGATTTCAAGTGTAAAAAGACAAACGATAAACCATGTCAAAATATTGATGGCAGGAAACCCTACAAGATATAAAGCCAAATTATTTGGGGCCACCTGCCGGGGATCCACTATCAACCAAAATGGAATAACCAGCAAGCCAAAAACAACCAATGGAATTATTCTTGTCCTGGCTTTTTCGCCGAGGTATTTAACAATATTAAGATCACGATCTGGCCTCCAGAATATGCCAGCCAAAAAAAAGAAAAGCGGCATATGAAAAGAATAAATAAACCTCCAGTGCGCCGCGGCAGGAGAGCCAGCCTCACCAAATGTCAAATTCCACACAAAATGACCGTAATAGACAAAAAACATGCCAAGGGCTTTTGCCCGGTCAAGATATTGAATACGATTCATCCAGCCCACCTATTAAGCGAAATATTTTTTTACCTGATAGATACCATCTACCAACAAATCCACTTCTTCCTTTGTACTATACAAATAAAAAGAAGCGCGAGTGGTGGCGGGGATGCCAAATTTCTCATGCAATGGCTGCGCGCAGTGATGACCTGCTCTCACCGCGATCCCGTCCTTATCAAGGATCTGCGCCACGTCATGCGGATGCACGCCTTTGAGCGTGAACGCCGCCACCCCACCCTTGTGCTGCGCGGTGGGTCCAAACAGTTTCACACCCGGAATTTCTTCCAAACGTTCGAGCGCGTATTCCGTGATCTCATGTTCGTGTGCGGCGATGTCATCCATGCCGACCGAAGTCAGGTAATCCACTGCAGCACCAAAACCGACAGCCTCCGCAATGGCGGGAGTCCCGGCTTCAAATTTATGTGGAAGGGTGTTCGCCCTGAACGAACGCAATTTCACTTCCTTTATCATGTCACCACCACCCAGGAAAGGCGGCATTTTTTCGAGTAATTCCGTCTTGCCATATAACGCGCCGATGCCGGTCGGTCCGCACATTTTGTGGGCGGAGAAAGCCAGGAAGTCCGCGTCGAGGGCTTGCACATCCACTTTGAGATGCGGGACGGATTGCGCCGCGTCAACCAACGTCACCGCGCCGGCTTCGTGCGCGAGTCGAATGATCTCGGCCGCGGGGTTGATCGTGCCGAGGACGTTGGACATGTGCGTAAACGAGACCAGCTTCGGGCTGCGCGCAAGAAGCGCCTTGTACGCGTCCAGATCCAGTAAACCGGAATCGGTCACAGGGATGAAATCCAACTCAATACCGCGTTCCGCTTGAAGCATGTGCCATGGCACAAGATTCGAGTGGTGTTCCATCTCTGTGAGAATCACGAGGTCACCGGATTTTAAATTCGCACGCGCCCATGAATAGGCAACGAGATTGATCGATTCGGTTGTATTGCGTGTGTAAATGATCTGTCGGGCTGAAGCCGCGTTGATGAATTTCGCAATTTTCTCGCGCGCCCCTTCATACATTGCAGTTGCTTCTTCAGCAAGTGTATGCACGCCGCGATGAATGTTCGCATTCGAGCGCCGATAGTAACTATCCATCGCTTCGATGACCGCCAAAGGCTTTTGTGAGGTGGCTGTCGAATCAAGATAAACCAGCGGAACACCTTTTGAGGTCTCACGCTGGAGTATTGGGAAATCCTTACGTATATCGTTTATATTGAGGGACATGAATATGTACAAAAGTAAACAGGTACACAGGTAAACATGTTTACGTGTCTACTTGTACACCTTGTTATCTAATAGTCGGGAATTATTTTCACTTCCCTTTTGGCAGATTTCTTGCCGGAAGTGACGGGGCGAATATGTTCTGAATTCAAGGGATACCAAAGAATGCGGTCCGGCACCATCCAACCGTCAGTGAGGTATACATTGGAGCGAAATTGCACGGCGACCATCTTGTTGTCTACTTGAACGACAATGCCATTGATCCAGCCACGCACACGTTCCTTGTTCTTTTCGTGATCGCAAAACACTTCCACAGTATCACCCACTTGAAAGTCATGGGTTATGCCAGGTGCCTTCATAAAATTATACTGGGGTATGCGCAGACCTTTGGAATGTCTACGCTCAATGGGTATGGCATTAAGCACAGATATCTTATTCACCACATGGGTCCTGCCTGATGCGGCGACTTTTGTCTTTAAAACCGCTTTTGCTTTTACGGGAACTGGAGATTTTCCCTTGCCCAAAACAATGCTCTTCGGTTTTTTTTCTTCCGCACTCTTTGCCTTGGTGCTTGCCTTGCTTTTTGTTTTTGCGACCATGAAATCCTCGATTCTAATTATGCCATTTTGTCCGCGATATATTGCTGAAAACGCTCGCGCACACCTTCAAATGGGATACGCTGAAAGATCGGGTCAAAGAAACCTTCCACAACGATCTTCTCGGCTTCAGCCTGTGGAATACCGCGTGATTTTAAATAGAAGAGCGGCTCCTGCTCCAATTTACCAACCGTTGCACCATGCGTACAGCGCACATCATCCGCGAGAATCTCCAGACCGGGGATCGAGTCCGCACGCGCCTGGTCGCTCAACACCAAATTACGATTCGCCTGATAGCCATCCGTTTTTTGTGCATCCTTTGCAACGTAAATCATACCCTGCCAAACAGAACGGCTTTTGCCCTTCAATGCGCCCTTAAACAGCAGATCGCTTGTCGTGTGAGGCGCAAGATGGTTCTGTTGCGTATCATGGTCAAGATGTTGATTGCCATCCGTGAAGTAAAAGCCGGACATGCGTCCCTGCGCGCCTTCGCCTGCCAGATCGAGTTCGGTAAAATTCTTGGTGATGCGCGAACCGATCGCGCCGAATATCCAATCGAGATTGCCACGGCGTTCCACGCGCGCGCGCTCGTGGCTGAAATTCCAAACGTGACGTCCCCACGATTGCAGTTCGACGAATTTCATCGATGCGTTCTGCAAGACCTGGATCTCGACGATTCCCGCGTGCATCGAATTTGTTCCTGTTGCATCAGGCGACGCCGACTCGTGAACATACGTCACCGACGCGCCTTCATCCACCAGAACGAGGATGTGCGAGACGTGAGCAATGTCCGCGCCTGGACCCCACAGCACAGAGTGAAGTGGTTCTTCAACAATGACGCGTTTGGGAACATACAGCACCACACCATTTTGCGCAAACGCTCCAGCCAGCGCGGAGAATTTTCCTTCTTCCACGTTGACGGTCTTGCCGATTATTCTCGCGAGTAATTCAGGATGTTCTATTTCAGCGGTTTTTAAGTCGGTGAAGATGACGCCCTGCTTCGCCAGTTTTTCATCCAGCTCGATCTTTACACCACCGGGAGTCAGAATGATTTGTCCGCCATGTTGATTGCCAGTCAGCGGTTTCAGTAAATCTTCACGGACAGCCGGAAGATCGTTGAAGTCACCTTCAGCGGCGAACTTGAATTTATCGACCGGCAGATTATGGATATCCGTGCGGCGCCAGGCTTCCTGGGTCGTATCGGGGAGGATATGCTTTTTGAAAGCAGACCAGGCCGCAGCGCGATAAGAAGCGACTGAGTCATTTCCTGCCCGGATATCTGCTTCAGCGAAATTAAATTCCTTTGCGGTGGCTTCAGCCCGTCGAGTCCTTGAAACAACTACTTTTGGTTTTTCCTGCATGTTAGCCAATCGATCCTTCCATTTGAAGTTGTATCAGGCGATTCATTTCGACGGCGTATTCCATCGGCAGTTCCTTGATGAGCGGCTCGATGAAGCCGGAAACGACCATGCTGGTCGCGGCTTCTTCGGTGAGGCCGCGCGACATGAGGTAGAAGAGTTGCTCCTCACCCACCTTGCTGACCGAAGCCTCGTGACCGATGGTCACATCATCTTCATCGATTTCGATGGTGGGATAGGTATCGGAGCGCGAATTCGGGTCGAGCAAAAGCGCATCGCAAACCACATTGGATTTGACACCCTTCGCGCCTTTATAGACCTTGACCATGCCGCGATAGGAAGCGCGTCCGCCGGATTTGCTAATGGACTTGGAGGTGATCTTGCTGGTAGTGTTCGGCGCAAAGTGCATCATCTTGCTGCCCGCATCCTGTGTTTGACCCGCGCCAGCGAATGCCATCGAAAGCATTTCGCCGCGAGCGCCGGGTTCCATCAAATAACAGGACGGATATTTCATGGTCAGCTTCGAGCCGAGGTTCGCGTCAACCCATTCATGGGAGGCATTTGCAAAAACTTTGGCGCGTTGTGTGACGAGGTTATAAACATTCGTTGACCAGTTTTGAATGGTCGAGTAACGTGAGCGGGCGCCCTTCTTAACGATGATCTCGATCACACCGGAGTGGAACGAGTTGGTCGTGTATTGCGGCGCGGTACAACCCTCAACGTAATGGACCGAGGCACCTTCATCCACAATGATGAGCGTGCGCTCGAACTGTCCGACGTTGGCGGTGTTGAGGCGGAAGTAAGCCTGCAAAGGCAGATCCACTTTGACGCCCTTCGGCACATAGACGAATGATCCACCCGACCAGACGGCCGAGTTCAACGCGGCAAATTTATTGTCTTCAATCGGAATGACCGTTCCGAAATATTCCTTGAATAGCTCAGGATATTGTTTGAGACCATCTTCAATGGACAGAAAGACGACGCCCTGCTTTTCGAGGTGTTCCAAAATGGAGTGATACACCATTTCGGATTCATATTGTGCGCCAACGCCCGCCAAAAATTTTCGCTCCGCTTCGGGGATGCCCAATTTGTCGAATGTATTCTTGATATCGTCCGGGACATCGTCCCAGGATTTTTCGCTTTTTTCGGTCGGCTTGACGTAGTAATAAATCTCTTCAAAGTTGATCTCGTCCAGCGACGGTCCCCACTTCGGCATCGGCCGACTCTGATAATGCTCGAGCGCTTTCAAGCGGAAATCGAGCATCCACTGCGGTTCTTTTTTCATGCGAGAAATATTTTCAACAACTGCGCGTGAAAGCCCGCGTTCAGATTTGAACACGTAATTATCATCACGGTCATGGAAACCGTATTTGTATTCGCCAATATCTTCGAGAATTTTTGCATCTTCAGACATAATAAACTCCAGTGATTAGAGAGTAGAGATAAGAGAACAGTAACGGACTCGTACCTACTCTCTAATTATCTAATTTCTACGCAACTTCTTCATACTTCTCGCGCACCCAGTCATAGCCCTGGTCTTCGAGATGTAAAGCCAGGTCGGGCCCGCCGGATTCGACGATCCGTCCATCGAGCATGATGTGGACGAAGTCCGGTTTGATGTAATTCAACAGACGCTGATAATGTGTGATGACCAGCACGCCAAGATCGGGTCCAGATAGAGCGTTGACTCCCTCCGCAACGATCCGGAGCGCGTCAATATCCAGGCCGGAATCTGTTTCATCCAAAATAGCGATCTCTGGCTTGAGCGTCGCCATCTGCAAAATCTCAGCACGCTTCTTTTCACCGCCCGAGAAGCCATCATTGAGATAACGACCGGCAAAGGTCTGATCCATTTTCAGCATCGCCATCTTGTCTTTTAGCAGCTTGCGAAACTCAGGGATGGGCATGCCTTTGTCTTCAGGGTTTTCGGCACGGCGACGGGCATTGATGGCAGTACGCAAAAAGTTGGCGACCGTCACACCCGGAATGGCTACAGGATATTGAAATGCCAAAAAGATACCAGCACGCGAACGTTCATCCGGCTCAAGTTCTAAAACATTCTGATCCTTGAATATGATTTCGCCTTCTGTCACAATGTAATTGGGATGCCCCATCAACGTGTAAGCCAACGTAGACTTTCCAGTACCATTCGGTCCCATAATTGCATGGATTTCACCCTGTTTGATGGTAAGCGAAACCCCTTTGAGAATTTCCTTATCTTCGATATTGACGTGCAAATTCTTGATTTCGAGTTGCGACATTCGTTTTAGCTCCTACCGCTTATCATGATTTTCCAAACTTTTTGGAATAAATTTCAAGCTGAAACTCCTTCTTCAAGCTTAGATATTTATGCGGCACTTTGTAATTAAGCCATTGCTGGCGTTTTTATCCTGTCGGTGGAATTATAGCAGGGGAAAGGCTAAAAGTCAATATTTATGATATTTCTCTAGTATATTGACAATACTCAAGCGGACGGGTATACTCCCACCTATGAAAAGCACGAAAGACAGGATCCTTCAGACCCTACTCCGCAAGCCAAAGATTTCGATCAATGAATTGGCTGAGGCTGTGGGCATCAACGCGATTTCAGTTCGGCATCACCTGACCAACCTCACGGCAGAAGGACTTATTTCCGCGGATGAGGAACGTCACGGTGTGGGGCGTCCGCGCCTGGTGTATTCACTTACCGAAGATGGCATGGAGAGATTCCCCACGAAATATTTGCGGCTTACCACTCGTCTGCTAACCCAGATGAAAGATACCATGCCCGCTCCTGCAGTGGCAAAATTATTCAGCCAGGTTGCAGAAGACATGGCGAATGAATATTCAGACCAAATGAAGGGTCTCAGCATGGAAGAGCGGCTGGATTTCGTCAAGGAAATGTTGGGACACGAAGGCTTTACTGTTGAATGGGAAAAGAAGGGTAACGATTATCAGATCCACGAAATTACCTGCCCGTATTACCAGATCGGTATTGCGCATCCTGAAGTCTGCACGGTAGACCAAACTCTTATTTCGAAAATGCTGGCTTTACCCGCCAGCAAAGTCCAATGTATTCTTGACGGTGGCGCACACTGTACATACGTTGTGCATCCCGTTGCAGTTAAAAACTAGGTCTCGGTACGGACTTCGTACTACTCGACCACCAATTTATTTATGAGGAACTATGACAGAAGAAATAATCAACGAAATTAAATGGACCATCCACGATACGCATCCCGAGATGGTACTGCAAGCACGTGAGAAACTTTCAGAAGTAGTTGACCCTGAAATCGGGATGCACATCATTCAACTTGGATTGGTGCGCGACATTTCCATTGACAACGGTATCGCTCATCTGAAGATGATCCTCACCACCCCATTCTGTCCCTACGGACCAGCGATGATCGAAATGACCAAAGCGAAAGCTGTGGAAGGACTCAACATGCCTGTCACCATCGAAATGGGCATGGATGTTTGGGATTTCTCGATGATGGAAGATCCGTCCGCTCTGGACTGGGGAATGTACACATAAACCTGTCAAATAGTCGCTAGTCGGCTGGTCAAGTAGCAAAAATGAAAGACGCTGTCCTTTCGGACGGCGTCTTTTTTGATTCGCCAAATTTTCATCCCCACCTTTCAACTTTTCACTCGCTTTTCTTCCAATGCATGGCATTCGGCTGTTCACCTTCTGCAAAACCTGAAATGATGATCAAAGCGTTCGTCACAGTCTTACCGGCATTCTTCCATTTGTGTTTCAACTGCGATGCAAACAACAAACTATCACCCGCGCTTAAGTGGAACAGTTCCTTCTCCACCTGATAATCCAGTTCGCCGCGCAAACAAAATACGAATTCATGACCGGTATGGGTAATGAAGTGTGGACCGCTTGTTGCCCCACTTTCCATCGTAAGCATAAAGGGTTCTACGCGACCGGCAAACTGCTCCCCGCCCAGCGCTTCGAACACACCCCGTGTGAACGCCATACGCGTGCGCTCATCTGACTTCAAAAACACAACCTGCCTCTTATCTGACTCGGGACCAAAGAACGCTGTAATCGAAATACCCATTGCGTCGGCCAGCTTATATAACGTGCTCACCGAAGGCGATGTTTTCTCGCGCTCGATCATGCTTAGTGCATTTGCAGAAAGTCCGCTTTTGGTTGCCAGCGTCCGCATGGAAATATTGCGCGCCTCGCGTAATTCCTTGAGGCGTGATCCAACATTTATAGAAATTGCTTCGCGTTGAAATGTCACCATAATGTCTCCTAAAATTCAACCTGATCGTATCAAATTATACACCTATTATATATGACATTAAACACAAATTAATATGACACCAAGCACTGTTGTACAAACTGTCACAAATGTATGATGGGGATGCAAATATGCGTTTATATGAATATAGGCAAGGACAACATGCTGAACCAAACTCTCAAACAGGAAATCTCCCAACTCGAAGCCGATTTTTGTTTCGCCCTTTCAGACCCTAACCGCATCTTGATGCTTTATGCGCTCAGCGAAAAACCCCTCAATGTAACCGAACTCACCCTCGAACTCGGGTTGAATCAGCCCACTACTTCGCGGCATCTCAAAGTGATGCGTGAGCGGGGTTTGGTACAAACCGTTCGCACTGGTACAACCATCACCTATCATCTTTCCGATCAAAGACTCATTCAGGCGCTTGACCTTCTACGATCCGTTATGCGTGATCGTTTGACTCAGCGTGCAAGCCTGATCAATGAAATCGCATAGGAGAATATTGATGAAGAAACGCTTCCCCTCCTGGACCTTGGGACTGCTCGGCATCATGTTAGTGATCATAGTCCCCATCCTTTACTTCCTCCCGCGTGCTAATAATCCTTCCACCAACCCAGCGGATCATTTGCCCGAACATCCTATCCACGTGGACCACAAGGATATCGTCAAAGGCGAATTCAAAACGGGACAAGACGTCACGCGCGCCTGTCTTGAGTGTCACGAAGATGCCGCAACCGATTTTATGAAAACCACGCATTGGACATGGGAATCAAAAGCCTTCGATGTCCCCTGGCGCGATGAAGCTGTGACGATTGGCAAGATCAACCAGATCAACAACTTCTGCATTGGCTCACAAGGCAATGAAAACAAATGCATGTCCTGTCATGCAGGCTACGGCTGGGAAGAGGGCAAAGAGACCGCATTAGCGAATCAAGAAAACGTTGACTGTCTCGCCTGCCATGCTGACACAGGTTTGTATGGCAAAGGTTTATTCGGCAACCCATCTGAAGGCGTTGACCTGCTCGCCGCGGCGCAGTCTGTTCGTGCGCCGACACGTGAGAACTGCGGAAAATGTCACTTCGATGGCGGCGGCGGAAACGGTGTCAAACATGGCGATCTGGATGAGAGTCTCTACTTCCCCTCCGAGAGTCTCGATATACACATGGGTGGCGAACTCAATATGCAATGCACGGATTGCCACGTCACAACCGAGCATCAAATCCTTGGCCGCATGCTCGCAGATAACTACACCATTGATCCCAAAGAACAAGTCTCATGCGAGCAATGTCATGTAAATCAAAAACATGCAGACGAACGCATCAATACACATCTCGCATCTGTCGCCTGCCAAACCTGTCACATCCCGGCATTCGCTTTGGAAGACCCAACCAAAATATATTGGGACTGGTCGCAAGCCGGACAGGAAGGTCGCGTGGACGATCACTTCACATACCTGAAGATCAAGGGTGAATTCATTTACGAAAAGAATTTCAAACCCACCTATCTTTGGTTCAACGGGGATAACGAATATCGCTACATCCTCGGCGATAAGATCGACCCGAACAACGTCACCTACATCAACAAACCCGCTGGCGATATCAATGACACGAACGCAAAAATCTTCCCGTTCAAACTGCACATCGCCAAACAACCATATGACAGTGTAAATAATTATCTGCTCCAACCTGTCACATCCGGCGCAGGCGGCTTCTGGACAACCTTCGATTGGAACAGCGCCTTCGAACTTGCCGCGCCCATTACAGGCCTGGACTACAGCGGTCAATACGGCTTTACCGAAACATACATGTATTGGGCAACCACTCATATGGTTCAGCCCGCTGAAAACGCACTGCAATGCGACTCGTGCCACGGCGATGAAAGCCGCCTGGATTGGGAAGCCCTAGGCTATCCCGGTGATCCCATCGAATGGGGCGGGAGAAAATAACTCACGCTAACTCGCGCTGAGCGGAGGGACAGTGATCTTCTGTCCTGCAGACGAAGTGCATTGCGTAAGGAAATAACAATGACAAAAAAGACTCTACTCATAACCGGACTTCTGATATTCGCCTTAGCCTTCGGGATCAACTCCGTTCTTGCCCAGCCCGAACCTGCTCCCGCACCCTTCGGGCAAGCTTCGACTCTTCATCCGACCTTTGCCCTGCTCGACGCGGAAGGCAAAAATGTATTGGACACAGGCAGCGCAGTCTCGACCCTGCAAACCTGCGGGCAATGCCATGACACCGAATTCATTCAAAGGCACGCATTCCATTCAGACTTGGGATTAAGTGATTACATAGAAACTGGTGAACTTAATGCCAGCGGTGGTTTATTCGGAAACTGGGACCCACTCACCTACCGTTATCTTTCGCAATCCGGTGATGAACGCCTGGACTTATCCACTGCTGAGTGGTTGATGACAAATGGCTATCGAGTCGTCGGTGGAGGACCAGCAGATACATCACGTGCTGGCAAGGGACTTGGCAGTATTAAGTCAGACTCAACCAACCCTGAAGCCAACATCCTTAACTCTGAAACTGGTCAAACCGAAATATGGGACTGGAATAAATCCGGCACGATGGAAATGAATTGTTTCCTATGCCATATGGAAAATCCCAATTACGTAGCCCGCTTGGACGCGCTTAAATCCGGACAATTTGACTTGGCAAATACAGCCACTTTATTCGATGGCGGGCTCGTAACCAAAACAGCGGATGGCATTAAATGGAACGAACTTGCATTCCAGGAAAATGGTGAGATCAACGAAGACAGTGTATTCATTAAAGACCCCACAAATTCAAACTGCGCGGCTTGTCATGGTGAAGTGCATACTGAAACAGAAGAACCTCTCACCTTCACAGCTTGCGATCTGAATTACCCACAAACCGCCACAACAGGGCAGGTGATTTCAGCACAAAAGATTTCTGAATCAGGTGTAAACCTAAGTGGCAAAGAAGAACTCAATCGTTCATGGGACGTTCACGCTGAACGTCAACTGCAATGTACAGACTGCCACTTTGCCTTGAACAATCCCGCGCACGCTTTGGAAACACAGGCGTCAAACCCTGAGCATTTGATCTACGACCCGCGCACTTTGGAGATCAGTGAATATCTCGAAAAGCCCAATCACAACTTCGCCCGTGGTGAGAGCGCACAATTCAATGTTGCTCCCGAACTCAAAGGCACCATGCGCCGCTGTGCCTCCTGTCACGACGCCAGCAAGGGACACTCCGACTGGCTTCCATATATTGACAAGCACATGTCTGCAGTTGCCTGCGAAACCTGCCATATCCCGCAGATGTACGCGCCTGCCATCCAATCCTACGATTGGACAGTCCTCACGCTCAACAGCGAACCTCTCAAAGTTTGTCGCGGTGTAGATGGCGACCCAAACAAAGTAACATCACTAGTCACTGGTTACAAACCTGCCCTGCTCAATCGCAACAATATTGACGGCGACAAACTTCTCTCGCCATACAATTTGATCACCACTTATTACTGGGTCTACGATGATGCCAACGGAAACAAACGCCCGGTTCGGCTCTTTGACCTTGAAACTGTGTTCTTCGAAAATGGCATTTACACCGCTGACATCGTGTCCGCATTCGACGCAAACAATGATGGCTCGCTCAGCAATACTGAACTCAAGATCGATTCTTCTACAAAAGAAGAAACTGTCAAGACCAAACTAACTTCACTCGGACTCAACAACCCGCGCATCGAAGGTTTAACTCAACCCTACAGCATCAACCACAACGTGGCACGCAGTGACAACGCGGTCAATGACTGCAAAGCCTGTCACAACGAAGACTCGCGTGTGTCACTACCGATCAAGTTATCGGATTATTCACCAAACGGAACACTGCCGGTCTTCGACACTGCCAACAATGTCAATGCATCTGGCGAGATCGTCAAAGGTGATGAAGGTGCAATCTACTACAACCCCGTTCCCGCCAATGACAGGATGTACGTGTTCGGCTCCAGCCGCGTCAACTGGATTGACTGGCTTGGCGCGCTAATGTTCGCGGGCTCGCTTTTAGGTGTGATCGGGCATGGGACGCTGAGATATTTCTCGTCACGGAAACAGGCTCACGGTCCAGTAAGAACCGAGCGGATCTACATGTACGAATCCTATCGCCGCTTCTGGCATTGGTTGCAGACTACATCCATCGTCCTCTTGTTGTTCACCGGCTTGATCATTCACAGACCGGATATCTTCGGAATATTCTCGTTCCGAGGAGTCGTAACTGTACATAATGTGATCGCCGCGATCCTGGTGATCAACGCCGTTCTTTCGATCTTCTATCACGTTGCAACCGAACGTATGCGTGAATATCTGCCGCATCCATACGGCTTCTTTGACGATGCGATCATTCAGGCAAAATACTATATGACCGGCATCTTCAAAGGCGAGGGGCATCCATTCGAGAAGCGACCTGATAGCCGCATGAATCCGATCCAGAAGATGACCTATTTTGGAATCCTGAATGTGCTACTACCTTTACAAATTTTGACCGGCGCACTGATGTGGAGCGTGCAGAGATTCCCCGATTTCACGAATGCGCTTGGCGGTCTCACCTTCCTTGCGCCGTTCCACTCGCTCGTGGCATGGACGTTCGGAACCTTTATCATCGTGCATGTGTATATGACAACCACCGGCACAACTCCGCTCGAAGCCATGCGCGCCATGGTGACTGGCTATGAAGAAGTTGAAATGCATGTTGAGAAGAAAGAATCAAAGTAGAAGAAATAATAATCCCGTCATTGCGAGGAGGGCGTTAGCCCGACGAAGCAATCTCCAAGATTATCACAGAGATTGCTTCACCACTCGCTACGCCAGGGCTCGCAATGACACAGACACGGAGAACAAAAATGACAACTGCTCCCATGACCAAAACCGAAAAGCCATATGTCCATCCATACTTTGGAGGCATGATATTGGGAATCGTCTTATTTCTTGCCTTCTTTCTCACCGGCAACGGACTCGGCTCTTCAGGCGGCACAACCCGGCTCGTTACCTTTGTGCAAGACCAAATCAATCCCGCGCACGTTGATAGAACACCGTATCTCCTCAAACTTGCAGGCGGCGATAAAAATCCGCTCGACGATTGGATCATCCCTGTCTTCTTCGGGGCATTGCTCGGCGGATTTACATCCGGCAAAATATTCAATCGGGCAAAATTTGAAACAACCAAAGGACCGAATATTTCAAACCGCACGCGCTGGTTGATGGCGTTTCTGGGCGGCACCATATTTCTATATGGTGCGCGTATGGCACGCGGGTGTACATCAGGTCAGGCGCTATCGGGCGGCGCAACATTGGCGGCTGGCTCATGGGCAGTAATGTTTGCCATCTTCGCAGGCGCCTATGCATTAGCGTATTTTGTTCGCAAGTTATGGAACTAAAAAATACCGGTGGTTGAGTAGGGCGCACTTCCCGCCCGTATAGAAACCATCAATAAGCAGTAGATATGAAATTACATATGTGGTCTCGATACGCTTCGCTACTCGACCACCACATGAAAGATGGAGAAATAAAATGAACTTCCCACTTCAATCTTTTCTCGCCGTGAGCGCTTCCAACCCGTGGACATATGTCCTCTTCGGTTTGATCGGTTTCGCATTCGGCTTCACATTGGAAATGTCCGGGTTCGGCAATTCAAGAAAACTTGCCGCCCAGTTCTACTTCACAGACCTGACCGTGCTCAAGGTAATGTTCACTGCCATCGTCACTGCGATGGTGTTGACGTTTGGTGCTGTCGGTTTGGGTCTGCTCGACTTCAGTCAGGTATGGGTCAACCCAACATATTTGTCTTCGGGAATTCTCGGCGGGCTGATCATGGGCGTCGGCTTTATCGTTGGCGGGTTCTGCCCGACCACATCACTCGCGGCCGCGTCCACCGGCAAAATTGACGGTATATTCTTCGTCCTCGGCGGTTTCTTCGGTGCATTCCTCTTCGGCGAAACCGAAAAGTATTTCGACCAGTGGTATACCAACTCCGGCTACTTCGGACGTCTCACCCTCGATCAAGTCTTTGGCATACCCATCGGCGTGGTTGTTTTACTCGTTGTACTCATGGCACTCTTCATGTTCTGGGGTGCTGAACAACTTGAACGGATCTTCGGCAAAAAGGATTTGAGCAGGGAACCCAAACTTCGCTTCGCGGGCGCAGGTGTGCTCTTCGCTTTGGCTCTTGCAGTCGTGTTCATCGGTCAACCCAGCTTTGAAGAAAAATACAGCAAGGTGAACATCACACGCGATGTGGCTGGCAAACCAGTTGTATTCAATGCCGACAACGCACTTGATCAACGTCTGATGCAGGTCAGCCCGGCGGAAATGTTCAAGACGATTTACAACCAAAAAGTGAATTTGATCATGCTGGACGTCCGCCCTGAATCAGACTACAACCTATATCACGTCAACGGCGCCCTCAATGTTCCGCTGGATCAATTGCCACACATCATTCCGGACCTGTTAACTGAACCGCCTGCGAATAGCGTTTTCATCCTGATGAGCAATGATGAGACCGCGGCCACCGATGCGTGGAAACAACTCGTCGCTTCGTCTGTCCCGAACGTCTACATCCTTGAAGGCGGTGTCAATAATTGGATCACGTTCTTCGGTGAGAATGAAGGTTTCCAACCTGTATCGTCCGCTGGGGACGATCAATTGAAATACATCTTCCCTGCCGCATTGGGAAGTAAATATGAATCCTGTGATCCCAACCCCCAAGAATATGAAACGCTGGATTTTGAAGCCAGGATCAAATTGCAATTGCAACGCGATAAGAGTGGTGGAGGTTGTGGGTAAACATCACATACATAAGCAACAAAAGAAGTCGCCATCATTTGACGGGGACTTCTTTCTTCTTTCATCCTTGCTATTGCTCTGTGATCGTTACGCTCTCCATCGCATCACCGGAATAATTTGCCTGAGTGGGTTCACGGCGTGTAATCCCATTGACCACATCCATGCCTTGAACGACCTGCCCAAAGATGGTGTAATCTCCATTGCCGCTCAGATAAGGGGCAAATGTGATGAAGAATTGACTTCCATTCGTATCGCGTCCACGATTTCCCATGGCAACGACACCAGCCTTATCGAAAATCAAGTCGCTATCTTCATTGACAAACTGATAGCCAGGTCCACCCGTCCCGGTACCCGTTGGGTCGCCGCCCTGTGCCATGAAACCTTCGATCACACGGTGGAATGTCACGCCATCGAAGTAGCCTTTGCAAGCCAAAAACACAAAGCTATTGACGGTAATCGGTGCCTTATCAGGATACAACTGAATCATAAACTCTCCGCCTTTTGCCATTTTTACCGTAGCATAATATTGTTTGGACTGATCAATCCCCATTGGTGGCGCACTATATTGCGCCGAGACCGGAATGCTTTCAAAGATCGAGCAGACAGACTGATCTCCGACCCCCACACTGGATTGACCTTTTCGATCAAATGCCCAAAAGGCCGCAACGATCACAACAAGAATAATCCCCACGCCTCCAATTTGAATAAAGCGTGCCTGCCTTGCCCGACGTTCCGCCTCAAGTCGCTCTTCGATTTTCTTTTTGTTTGCCATACTAATTTTCTCCTTTGCGCCATCTTGCGCATTATTAAAAGTTTTCAATAAATCGCGCGCACGCTTGATACTCACTTTGGGAACATAAATCATAACGGGCGCGAACGTAGTGACATGAGTGATATGTGAAACAGCGTCCTGAACGAGTACAACGTCTATTTCCTCGGCCCTCAAATAACTTTCAAGGATATCTGCCAACCAACGACCATGTACTTCTGTGAGCTTGGCATACCTCATTTCATCCATATTATATTTCGCCATTTATCCCAATGAACAAATATAGTCTGAGACTGTACAGTTGGAATGCACAGCAATTAACTTGTCGCGCGAATCATTTCATTCAGCTCTCGCACGCGCGTGGACATCTTCCGCAAGACCGCCACCGCCACTTCCGGTCGCTCAAAAAGGATCGTATTGAAGGCATCCCCATCAATCACCAACACCCGTACATCACCATGTGCCTTCAACGATGCAGAACGCGGCGCAGATTCGAGGATCGCCATTTCACCGACAAACTCCCCTTCATAGCGCGTCGCAAGGACAATTTCTGCATTGCCATTTTTCTTGATGACATCCACTTTACCGGCTGCAATGACAAACAAGGTGTTCCCCAGCTCGCCCTCACTGCACAGCAAAGCCTGATTGGAATACAGTTCCTCACCTGCAACCTCTGCGATCCTCTCCAGATCTTCAGGCGAAAGCTCGGAGAATATGGGCACTTCACGCAACAACAAAATACGATCCAGCGTGGAAAGGGTCTTTAAGGTTTTCGGGTTTATTATTTTTTTCATAATGATCGTTCCATCCATTTGAGAAACCGCGTTACGCGCCGCATCCTTCACCAGCTGAACGGGGTCGGACATTAACTTGCGCACTTCCCGGAAATGCGCTGACAACTTCTGTTCAGACACTGCATAAGCCGCCAACGCCCGGAACCAGGCATCTTCATGCTTCAACAAAACACCAACCACATCAAGGACGGTCATTTGCGAATCGGCACCTGCCTGGAACATACCGCCGCGATCCAGGATCGGCAACACTTCATTGGTGATCCGTTTATCACCCAACGTTTCAATCGCTTCCAGTGCCGCCGCCCGGGTGGAGGCATCGCCTGCATTCAAACTCCTGCGCACCAGGTCCATGGCACGCGGATTACCGAACAGACCCACAGCTTTGATCAACCGTTCTTCGCTTAAGGATTCACGGTGCTTCAATGTCGCGATCAACAACATGGTTGTGCGGCCTTTGCGCGGCAAACCATCGGCAAGCATACGTAAATAACGGATACTCGAAACTTCGCGTTGAATATAACTGCGTAACGGGTTCAATAATTCCACAGCGCCGGGTGGAATGGAATTTAGGGCATTGTAGGCGGCGATCTCATCTACTTCGCTCAGGGTCCGCAGAACTACGCTTCGGGACTCAGGCCAGGCCTGCTTCAGCGATTCTGACGCGATCCTGCGCGCCCCCACATCCTCATCTGAAAGATGCCTGGCAACCGCTTCATAAATTGTGGAATCCTTCAGGTACGCCGCCACTCTTAATGCAGCCCTTCTAACGGTGGAATCTGAATCCTCCAGCGCATTCAAGATCATACTCACGTCGAAAGTGATTGCATCTTTTGCATTTGCCGCGATGGAACGGAACGCTTCCAGGGCAACACTACGCTTGTTGGGATCGTCATCGTTCAGCAACTGCGCAAGGATCGTGTTTGCCTGCCCGGTTTCGCCCAAATAAATTAACACGACAGCCGCCCGCGCCCGGATTCTGATATTGGAATCTGTCAGCAAACGCTCAAGGGTAAGAATCAGTTCAGGTGAAGAGGCAACCTCCAGCTTCGGAAAAGAGGCGAGGGTTTTTTCCCGAACCGAATCATCCGAGTCGTCCAATCTCAATACGATCTTATCAAACATCGCCTGCGCGCCGAGTTCAGCCAACGCCTGGATGGAGGCAGCGCGCACACTCGCGTCGTCATCTGATAAGCGCTCCACGAGGTCAGGGATCGCCACCATGCTTCCCATTTTCGCAAGCATCTCCGCAGCCAGCCGGCGTGTAAACGGTTTGGGATCCTGCAAGGCTTTGAAGGTGGCTTGCAAAACGGCCGGGTCATTTTCATAACCGGCGAAGGCTTCCTCTTCATCGCTGAATACTTCCACGCGCCCGGCTTGTAACGCGGCGATCAGCGCGTTGCCATACTCAGTGCGCATTTTCCACGTGAAATAAAAACACGCCATGGCAACGAGAGCGCCCATCACCAGGATCTGTTGTGTGGATGAAAAGACCTGTGAACCTGCGATCAATAAGAGACCTGAAAGAATCACCCCAATTTGGGCTGGGACGCCATTCATGAATGCCAGCACCTGACCGCGCCGCTCGATGGGCACCACATTGAACAAGGCGTTCCAGGCTGTGCCCATCACGCCGCCCAAAATAATTTGTTGAGCAAAACGAAATGTCACCGCGCTTTCAAACCGAAAAAATACAAAGAAGACCGCAAAGCCAAGCACGTATGTGATCGGCATGATCAAGACGCTATTAATGATGCCGATCCTTGTATACAGCCGATTCGCCACAAGGAGCGAAACAAAAAATGTCACGAGGGTCATCGCACTTGAAAACAAGCCTTTAAAATTTGCCACCCGCACTTCATCTTTAAGAAAATTTTCGGAAACAAATTGACTGAACGGGAAATCCACTGTAAAAAACAAAATGGAATATAGAATTGATGATATGGCGACAAGGCGAAACAGCCCTGAGTGGAGTACAAAATCATAGCCTGCGCGCAGGTCGCTTGCGAGACTATAACTAATCAGTAACGGAGGCTCAGGCTTGAAATAAGAGCGTGTGATCTCGCGCAGCAGGATCAACGCGCCGCCCAGCAAA
>Ga0180069_1000021_pt1 | contig 41306 bp, 30 predicted proteins | sample EasRivERM_16_10D_2_FD_121793 | JGI IMG/M metagenome (GOLD analysis project Ga0180069, IMG submission 121793) | Soil microbial communities from meander-bound floodplain in the East River, Colorado, USA - East River metaG ERMLT231B'_16_10D | ecosystem: Environmental > Terrestrial > Soil >...
CTGCGGCAGTGATAGCGAGACCGCCTTCGCTTAGATCATGCGCAGATCTCACGAGTCCATTTTTGATGGCTTGATGCAAGGCGCGATAGACCTGCGGCGTAATGGCTGGAACTTCCGGCACGGATTTTGGTTCAGCCAAAAATTCGCCAATCAAATAAATGGAATTGCCTGCCTCCTTCAAATCCATCGTGATGGCTTGATTGACATCATTGATTATTCCAATGGTAGAGATCAACAAAGTCGGAGGAATGGAGTGGCGTAAACCATCAGCACCAAGATATTCATTATTCAGGGAGTCTTTGCCGCTGATAAAGGGCGTGCCATAAAACAAAGCCGCATCATGACAGCCGCGACAGGCTTCGACGAGTGTGCCAAGTGTCTCGGGGCGAAGCGGGTCGCCCCAGCAGAAGTTGTCAAGCACCGCAATTCGGTCAGGGTCGGCGCCAACAGCAACCGCGTTGCGAATGGCTTCATCCATCACTGACCATGCCATTTTATAGGCATCACGTTTGCCATATTCAGGATTGATGCCATTCGAAAGCACAATGCCTTTCGTCCCCTGCGTGCCAATTGGTTTGATAACCGCCGCATCGGAAGGCGCATCCGCTTCGACGCCTGTCAACGGTTTGACAACTGTCCCGCCCTGCACCTCATGATCGTAGATACGGATGACCGAGGCTTTGCTGGCGATGTTGGGAGAGGAGAGCAAAGTAAACAAGTCGTCACGTACACAAGTAGACATGTCGTCCGTGTTTCTTTGTGCACCTATTTCCATGTTTACCTGTTTACTTATCACTGCCTTCAACTGTCTTTGCGGAATTCCATCATGCAAAAATTCGTTATCCATATCGACAACAATTTCTTCACCATAGCGAACGACCAGCCGACCTTTGCCGGTGAATTCGCCAATGTCCATCAATTCAGTATCAAAGGTGTCACATAATTTTTGTAAGGCTGAAATATTTTCGGGTGCGACCGCCAGCACCATGCGCTCCTGCGCTTCAGAGAGCCAGATCTCCCACGGAGCCAAACCGGGATATTTCAGACGCACTTGACTCAAATCCACATCACAGCCGATGGAGGATGCCATCTCACCCACTGCGGAAGACAGTCCACCCGCGCCGCAATCGGTGATGTCATTATAGAGTCCCAAATCACGGGCGCGCACGATGACATCGATCAATCCCTTTTCGGTGATTGGGTCACCGATCTGCACGGATGCACCAGAGACTTCACCTGTTTGCGCATCCATAGTCATCGAAGAAAATGTTGCGCCGCGCAAGCCATCACGCCCCGTGCGACCACCGAGCACGATCACACGATCTCCAACTTGTGGTTTCTTTTTATGCTTCCCTTTCGGCGCGATGCCTACGCATCCACAAAAAACGAGCGGATTGGCTGTGTAGCCCTCATCATACAAAATCGCACCGTTGACGGTTGGGATGCCGATCTTGTTACCATAATCCTGCACGCCTGCGACTACACCCGATTGAATACGGCGTGGATGTAAAACGCCTTCGGGTAATAAATTTGGATTCAGATCCTGCGGACCGAAACACAGGATATCTGTATTGGCGATAGGTTTGGCTGAGACTCCCAATATATCGCGTATGACTCCGCCGACGCCTGTGTTCGCGCCGCCAAACGGCTCCACTGCTGACGGATGATTGTGTGTCTCAACTTTGAATGAAATTTCGAACTCGTCGTCAAAGTCAATGATGCCCGCGTTATCCACGAAGGCGGAAATGATCCAGGGCGCATTGATCTTGTCGGTGGCGGATTTGAGATAAGTCTTGATGAGAGAGTCAATGACCTGACCACTTTCCAGGGTGATTTTCGCCTTGAAAGTTTTGTGCACACAATGTTCGCTCCACGTTTGGGCGATGGCCTCAAACTCGACATCGGTAGGATCGCGTTGTTCTTTGATGAAATATTTTTGAATGGCTTGCATCTCGGGCAAATCCAATGCGGCGCGGCGTTCTTTGGAGAGTATGAGCAATTCGGTATCGGATGAATTGCGAATGGCGATTGTTTCCACTGCACCACTGGATTCAACTTCTTGAGGGAAGGATGGGGTGATCTCGCCAATCGTCCAATGTTGAATTACGTTGTTGGCTAGCAGACTTTTGGCAATGGACACTGTCACCGATTCACGGACTGGGATGGATTGGTCGAATTCGAGAATAAAACGCTGACCGGTTGCCGCACGCTGGACTCCCTGCAAGTTAAGTTCATGAGCCGCGCGGACAATTTGTTCGGCCACGGGATCGGTCACACCGGGACGAAGAGCCACTTCCATAATAACTGAATCCGTTTCGGAGGCGGAAAGAGGCGTCCCCATCGGGGATCTATCGTCAGGCATTTCCATCCACGAGGCAGATTGAGTCACAGGATCCGTTAAAAGTTTGAGGGCCAACTGCTGCAATACTTCCTGCGACAGTTGGCCCTCAATAAAGTAGAGGTCTTGAACCTTAATACATTTCAAATGCTGAAACCCAAGCGCATGGGCGTCTTTTAAATAGCCAATCGTACGGGGATCATTGTTTTTAGTGTAGACGAGGAATTTGTATGTTGGCATGGCTATTCCTATTTGAAAATCGACATTATTTTACCCTCGTGCATTTGTCTAGTCAATGCTCTTATACTTTTGCAATAACATCCTCCACCATTTTCTGAGGAATATTCATGCCCGTTGTCGCGATGCTGTTGCAGAACTACATCGTGTGATTGATTTCATCGCCGATCACAATTGCGCGAATAGCCCATCGCCTCAATCGTCTTGTGATGTAATGCCTGCCCAGCCTCGGCATAATTTACCCATTTGGGTAATAGACGTTGCTTTCCCCTCACCCATATAATCCTAAAGTATCAAAACACAAACCTTAACACAATTTTAATTTGCAGGAGACTAACCTATGGCAAAGACAGTTAAAGAAGTACTCGAGTTGAGCAAGAACACACAGGTGGTGGACTTACGCTTCATTGACCTACCCGGAACCTGGCAGCATTTCACGATGCCTACTCATCGTCTGACAGCGGAATTCTTCGAGGAAGGTATCCCCTTTGACGGCTCATCCATTCGCGGTTTTCAGGAGATTCACGAATCAGATATGCTTCTAAAAGCTGATCCCGTAACTGCATTTATTGACCCCACTGCTGAAATCCCCACATTGGTGATCAGTTGTAACGTGTATGATCCTTTCACCCAGGAAGCATACAGCCGCGACCCACGCTATGTTGCACTCAAGGCTGAAGCGTATCTCAAAAGTACCGGGATCGCTGATACAGCTTACTTTGCGCCAGAAGCAGAATTCTTCGTGTTCGATAGCATCCGCTATGCATCCACTCCAAATGAATCTTTTTATTCCATTGATAGCGAAGAAGCCTGGTGGAGCAGTGGACGCGCTGATCGCCCGAATCCTGGTGGACAGATCAACCCCAAGCGCGGTTATTTCCCCGTGCCTCCGACAGACACATTACAAACACTGCGCAACAAGTTCATGCTCGCCATGGAAGCGGCCGGTGTCCCGATGGATTTGCATCATCATGAGGTTGCCACAGCCGGTCAGAGTGAAATGAGCATGACCTTTACCACGCTCACCCGTATGGCAGATAACCTCCTGCTTTATAAATACATCATCAAGAATGTTGCGCGCCAGAACGGCAAGACCGCCACTTTCATGCCGAAACCCTTATTCGGCGATAACGGCTCAGGCATGCACGTGCACTCCTCCTTGTGGAAGGGTAACACCAACGTCTTCTATGATGAAAAAGGCTACGCGGGTCTTTCGCAAACTGCCAAGTACTACATCGGTGGAGTTCTCAAACATGCGCCGGCTTTGCTCGCCCTCACCTCACCGACTACCAACTCATATCGCCGCCTTGTGCCTGGATATGAAGCGCCTGTAAATATTGCTTACTCACAACGCAATCGCTCCGCGATCTGTCGCATCCCTGCGACGAAGAATTTCAAGGCGAAGCGTGTTGAATTCCGCGCACCCGACCCAACCTGTAATCCTTATCTCGCGTTCGCAGCAATCCTCATGGCAGGCCTGGATGGTATCAACAACAGGATCGATCCTGGTCAACCACAGGATCGTGACCTGTACGAACTGCCCGCTGAGGAAAAGAAACTGATCCAGCAAGTGCCCAGTTCTCTCGGTGAAGTATTGGATACGCTCGAAGCCGATCACGCGTTCCTGCTTGCAGGCGGCGTCTTCACTTCAGACCTGCTCGAAGAATACATCAAGTACAAGCGTATCTATGAAGTGGATGCAGTCCGCCTGCGCCCGACCCCGCATGAATTTACCTTGTATTTTGATTGCTAATTCACAGATCATCCCGCAGGTTTGGTAATAAAGCAAGTTCGAATTCAAGAAACCTGCGGACGGTTCTATTCAAGGAGAAACGAAAGACCGAGTGATCCTCGGTCTTTCTTCTAAAATTATGACCCTTTTTATTTCATCCTTTGTGCTGGCAATTGCATTTTGTGCGCCGCCTGGAGTTGTTACAGCAGAAACGGTTCGCCGCGGCGCCGCACGCGGGTTTGTCCCTGCGCTGTTCGTTCAGTTTGGCTCGCTCGTTGGCGACACCACCTGGGCAGTCATCGCTCTGACTGGTTTGGCATTTATTATTCAAAACCATGTCGCCAAAGCCAGCCTCAGTTTTATCGGCATCGTGTTAATGCTCAAACTTGCGTGGGATGCCTTCAAGGATGCACACAACGGCAAAGAGTTGGATACAGCCTCAGCTATATCCAACCGCGGGGACTTCGCCAACGGCGCATTTCTTTCCCTCGGTAATCCACTCAACATCGTTTTTTGGACAGGGCTAGGCACGACAGTTTTCGCCTCCATATCCGGAAGACCTCAACCCATTCATTTCGCGGTCTTCTTTGCCGGCTTTCTAGGCGGAGCGGTGCTATGGTGCTTCTTCATGGCGGGCCTGGTCGCCTGGGGACGCAAGTATGTCACACCTGTATTTTTCCGTTGGGTGAACCTCACCTGTGGAATCGCACTGGGCTACTTTGCCCTGCAACTCGGCTGGAAAATGATCCAAAATCTGTCATGACCATAACTTGCGCGGATGGCAATCAAATGGGAAAATCATTGGCAGGTCTTGAACCAGCGTTATTTGAGATGAAGACACAATCCTTCCCAGCCCCCAATGAAACTGACCCGCGCTTGCTTGAAGCTCTGGCAAGCCTGAACCAGATCAGCAACGCGATCAATCATATTGGCTCGGATGATGCCAGCCAAAATGATTTGAGTCTGCAGTTGATCGTTGAAAGCGCGATTCGCGTGGTGCCGGGTTCATCCGCAGTGATTTACATTTACGATCAAACGACAGGCATGTTCAAGAATGAATCACGCGTATCCGCTGAACCGGAGGGACGAAAACATCCATCAGAGGCAGATAAACCGGATGATGCGCCACGTCGCGAAGGGATTGGAATGCGTACGATCGAACGCCGCCGCAAGTCATTCTCTTACGAAGAACCTGATTTGGATGTCCATCCGTATCATGCCGCATTGGGGGTCAAAGCGGTGGCGTGTTTTCCGCTGATCGTTGCAGAACAGGTGGTTGGGATTTTATATATATACCTGCATGAAGAACGGCAGTTCACCCATCTCGAACAACTTATGCTCGATAATTTTGTGAATCAAGCTGCGATGGCGATCTATCACTCACGCCGTCTCGCCGGTATCAAACGCGACCTGATCCGCAAAGATGAAGAATTAAATCAACTGCGCCGGGTGGGGCTTTTGATCTCGTCCCGTTTGCGGCTTGAGGAGACATTGGATTCCATTTTGCAACTGGCGCTTGAAATCACCAATGCCCAATATGGGATCTTTCGATTGCTCGACAAAAATAGTGAATTTTTGGTTACGCGTGCGGTCAGCGGGATTCAATTTGAAAAACCCCTGACTGAAAAACTACCCCTCGCTGGAAATAGCATTATGGCGCATGTCGCGCGCACGCGTGAACCATTGCTCATCGCGGACCTCCACCAGGAACCGTGGACAAAAATATATTATCCGCTTGATTCCAAATTGGAAATGCGTTCCGAATTGGCAGTGCCTTTGATCAATGCCAGCGGACGACTGGAAGGCGTACTGAATCTCGAAAGCCCAAACCTGGGCGCATTCTCTGAAGATGACAATCACATGTTGCAATCCCTGGCAACATATGCCATCACTGCCATTCAGGAAGTCCGTTTACTGGATGCCTTGCAGGAAGCCGCGCAACTATTAATATCCCAGCCAACTCAGAAAGTGCTGGACCGTCTTTGTGTAATGGCCAACGATTTGCTAAACACATCATCCAGTGCGATCTGGTTGTCGAATGAACCGGGTGAGTTACAACTTACAGCATCCAACGGCTCGATCCAAAGCATGGAAAAATTTTCAGAAGTGCTCAATCAACCGAATGCCTTGTTGATTCCGCTCCCGACCGGTGAAGAGGCGCAGGCGTTGGGAATGTTCGGGGTGTTCAATGGAGACCCCGGCGTGGGGCGAAGCGTCAAATCCGAATGGGATAAGAAAGTATTGGCATGTCTTGCCAATTATGCCGTCCTCGCTCTGCAAAATGAATCTCATCAACAAGCTCTGCGCACTTCGCAGGAACAGCACTGGACAGCCGAGACCTTTGCGGCGGTCGGCGATATTTCTGCCAACCTGCTGCATAATATGAACAATAAAGTCGGCACCATACCGGTGCGGGTGCAGGCGATCCAGGATAAGTATCGCCAGATACTTGAAACAGATCCATATCTTGCCAATAATATTGCCGAGATCGAACGGAGCGCCGCCGATGCCATGCAGATCGTGCAGGAGAATCTTTCACACCTGCGCCCCATCCACATGGAAAAGGTTCAGATCGCCTCCCGCGTGGCAGATGCCATGCATGCCACGGAAGTGCCTGCCGGCGTTACCATCGAAACAAAAAATTTGGATCACCTGCCCACAGTCATTGCTGGTGGGCAAAGCCTCTCATTTGTATTCAGGAACCTGATCGAAAACGCCATCGTCGCCATGAATGGCAATGGATCAATTGTCATTCACGGCACATCCACTCCTGAATGGGTTGAGATATCCATCACCGATAATGGGCCGGGGATTCCCCCCGAAATGCATAATCAAATCTTTGAATTAAATTTCTCGGGACGCGCCAGTACCCAGCCCGGCAAATTAGGCTTTGGCTTGTGGTGGGTAAAGACTCTGATGACACGCCTCGGCGGGTCGGTTGTCGTCGAGAGCGACGGCCAGCATGGCACAACATTTCGATTGCGCCTGCCCTTGATGGATGCGGAGCACAAGTCATGATGGCACAGGTTCTACGTGCACTGGTCGTCGAGGATGACAATTCATGGCAACAGATCATCAGTGAGATTCTTACTGAGTGCGGGCTGGAAGTGGATGTTGCCACAAACCTGGACGAAGCCACGCTCGCCCTCAAAGCACAACCGCATCGCGTCGCGGTCATTGATCTCTCACTTTCCCCCAACGATCACAACAACATAGACGGACTGCGTGTGTTGGACGCCATCCATCGTCTCGATCCCAATTGCCGCGCGATTCTCCTGACCGGATTTGCAACTGTTGAACTGGCTGTCACTGCGCTCACCGATTACGGCGCCTTCACATTTTTAAGGAAGGAAAGTTTTCATCGCAGTCAGTTTCGCGATATTGTGTATCGGATTCTGGTCAGCCCTCCGCATCTGACCACGCCGGTTTCTGCATCTGCCACATCTGCCTCTACCACATCTGGGAGAGGGACGCCCGCGCCACTAAAACCTTCGAACGAAAAAGCCCTGGTCGTGGAAGATGACGCCGGCTGGCGCAGCATCCTTGAGGAACTCTTAAGCGATGCCGGGTTTCAGGTGCGTACCTGCGCAAGTTTTGGCGATGCCTTTGGCTATCTGCGCCGGGAAAAATTTTCATTGGCAGTTGTGGATCTATCCCTGCAAGGAACACTTAACAGCCCATCGGAGATGGACCCAAACAACCCCAACCTGGACGGCTATCGCTTACTGACTGCCACACGGACTGAAAACATCCCCACCATCGTTGTGAGTGGAATCACAGAGCCCGAGGAAATTCAACGCATTTATTTGGAACATTCGATCTCCGCCTACATCGAGAAACGGACATTTGATCGTGCCGCCTTCCGCCGTGTGGTTGAAGAGACCCGGCAGACACATAACTCGCAAAGTGAATTAAACACACTGACCGATCGTGAACGTGAAGTCTTGGACCTGCTGGCTCAGGGTTTAACCAACAAGGAAATAGCAGAAAAACTCTTCATTACCACCAACACCGTGAAACGACACCTGAAAGCAGTCTTTGAAAAACTGGATGTACACACGCGCTCCGCCGCTACAGCCAGAGTTACCGGGGGATAACAAGAGCGACTGTATAAGTACTCCGTTCAACCCAGTAATCAGTTCAGCCTGCCATCCCATCATGATCTTCGGGCAGTATTGCAATGGACCTGAGATCCGTTTTTGATATTTCGTAACCCATGCAGGAGCGCAGATGCATGGGTTCACGGCATCGCCATAATACCCGCACAGACACAGGTTCATCGCAACGATCAATTGGAAATTTGCGGAAAAGGTTAGTGAGCCTTTTGCTCGACTAATGGTCACGAGCCTGTCTTCCATCGGCTGGCGCATCGCTTTCCAACGCGTAGGCGGCAGCCTGCTCGAAGGTCATCCCCCGGCCCTCATCATATGCTTCCGCAAATTCGAGCTCACCCAGTTGCGCCACAGCGCTGGCTACAGCGCGCTCAATATAGCGGCTCTCAGCCGCGTCCCAATAAGAGGAAGCAGCCTCTATTTGTGTATTTGCAGCGCCTAACAGCCGCGCCGCTCGCCGCGCCTGCCCATCCGCGGCAGCGACTCCGGCGAGTCCCATCAATGCATTGGCCCATTGCCAGATAGGTCCCCGCCGCGACAGCACCAGGGCCTGCTCCAGGAATATCCTGGCTTGCTGGTTGTCGCCCTCAAACCCCGCCAGAAGCCCAAGAAGGTAAAAACAATCCACAAGCCACGATTTATTGCGTGACTCTCGAAACAAGTCGAAGCCCTCTTGAACGTATGCTGTCGCCTGGATACGATCATCCAGGCATAACGTCGCCTGGCCCAATTCGAGCAACATCTGCGCGACTACCTCTTTGTTACCCAGGTTCCTGGTGATTGCAAGTGAATCGGCAAAGGCACGCTGGGCGAGTTCGTAATTGCCCTGCCGCATGGCGTTGTTGCCGCGTTTTCGGATCGCATCTGCCAGCCCAAATTGGTTTCCCAGGTCTCTCCATAAGGAGACACTCTCTTCGATGAATGAAGAGGCAAGAGCAAAGTCCTCCTGATCGCGGAGCGTCATGCCCATGTAGGAAAGCGCCCAGGCGAGACCCCAACGCTCATCCTGATCTCGGAAGAGAATGATCGCCTCGTTGATGAGGACGCGCGATGTGGCCAGGTCGCCCTGGCCCCGCATGATCTGTCCCAAAATGGAAAGCGTGTGAGCCAGACTGATCAAGCCTGCCGATCCTAACGCTCTCCATAGATTCACACTCTCCTCTAGTAGAGTCCTTGCCGTCGTGCTGTCGCCTTCCGCGCCAGCCAGACATCCAGCCCCGTAAAGCGCTTTGGCGCGCGCCGCGCCTGCGCTTGGGGCAGCCGGGTTGGCCAGCGTCCTCGCCAGCCAGGCGCGCCCCTCACTGACATACCTTCTTTGATCCCAAAACGAGAATAACGCGCTGGCCAGGCGTAGACTGGTTTCGCCATATTCTGCTTGCGCCAGGCTCCATTCCAAAGCCGCCCGCAGATTGTCGTGCTCAGCCTCGAGTTGGTTGAGATAGGCTGGTAGCTGGGGGCCCCGCACATAGGGCTCAGCCTGCTCGGCCTGCTCTAGGAAATATTCAAAATGCTGGCCGCGAATCTGCCCGCCGTCGCCAGCTTCGAGCAGCCGCTCACTCGCGTACTGGCGGATGGTCTCCAACATTTGATAGCGCGCCTCTCGACCTTGCTCCCGCTCACTGATAACGAGAGATTTGTTCACCAACTGCATCAACAAATCCAGGACATTGTCAGCTTCGACACCATCGCCCACGCACACGGCTTCGGCTGCCTCCAATGTGCAGCCACCGGCAAAAACCGACAGACGCTGCAAAAGCAGTCGCTCATCTTCGCTCAGCAGGTTGTAGCTCCAATCAATCAGAGCGTGCAAGGTTTGGTGGCGTGGCAGAGCGGTGCGGCTGCCGGTGGTGAGCAGACGAAACTGCGCACGCTCCGCGAGCCGCGCCGCGATCTGCTTGACCCGCAAGGCTTTCACCCGCGCTGCCGCCAGTTCAATCGCGAGCGGGATGCCATCAAGCTGATGGCAGACCTGGGCGACGGCGAGCGCGTTGTCCTTTGTCAACGTGAAGCCTGGCAGAGCGGTCTGCGCACGCTCGACAAATAACTGTACCGCTTCATATTGCGGCAGGTTCTCCAGATCCACCTTCGCCTGATCAGGAGTCGTGAGCGTCGGGACGAGATAAAGAGTCTCTCCCGCAACACTCAACGCTTCGCGGCTAGTGGCGAGAATATGAAGGGTTGGGCAGGCACGCAGCAATGTCTCCACCAGTTGTGCGCAGGCCTGGATCAGGTGCTCACAGTTGTCGAAGATAAGCAACGCTCGCTTTGGTCGCAAGAAATGGGAGATGGTATCGAGTGTGGATCGGCCAGCCTGTTCACTCGAGTCCAAAGTTGTGAGCAGGCTTTGCGGCACGAGTGCCGGGTCGGTGAGCGGGGCGAAATCGATAAACCACACGCTGTCCGGAAAGAGGTCAAGTGTTGCGTAGGCGACTTGCAGGGCCAGACGCGTCTTTCCCGAACCGCCCGCGCCAGTTAAGGTGAGCAGCCTGTCCGTGGGACTGCTGCGCTGGCCTCCGCCGTCTGGTGCGAGGAGGTGTTTGACCGTTTCGATTTCTTTTTCACGCCCGATGAAGCTTGTAAGAGGAATGGGAAGATTTGTTTTTTGTTCGGGTGGTGGGGAAGAAGTTATTTGATTATTTGGGTATTCTGCAAGCCCACGAGCAAAGCGAACCCATTGGGTTCGTTCTGCTTCAGGAATCCCCAGTCTTTCAAATAATACAAGCGCGAGTTCATTGGAGGGTTTGTATTCGTCGGCTTCCATGCGGCGCACAGTGATTTCCGCACAGCCGACCTGATCCGCAAAGGCTTTTTGTGTCAGGTCGAGCGCGCGGCGCTGCTGGCGTAACCATGTCCCAAAGGAAATTGATTCGTTCATTTCCTACCGTTAAATCATATCGGTTTTCATATCGGTTTCCGCATTGTGCAAGGAATGTGAAATTGATTTAATCATAAAAATACTATTTTTGAAAGGAGAAGTTATGTTTATTTCCAGCAACAAGAATCTTGCCAAATCCGGGCCCTTCTGGAAAGCCGTTGCGGCTTACTTCTTTATGCTTCTGATATTCATTGTCTTGCTTTCCAGCTGTGCACCACTGGCACCTGTATCTCTGGCGAGCACACCCACTGGCCAGCCGCAACCTACAGCTATGGTTAATAACATTTCCAAACCTGTCAATGTAAAAACACGGCTTTCACCCAAAGATAATATGAACATGGTCTTTGTCCCTCCTGGAGAATTCATAATGGGGGGGAATGTTGTCGACGCGTATGATACGATGCCTGCTCACACCGCATACCTGGATGGTTTCTGGATCGACCAGACCGAAGTCACCAATGAGATGTTCGCCGGATTTGTGGAGAGCACTGGCTACGTGACCGATGCCGAACGGGCCGGAGGCTCGAAAGATTTTCGAACTATCAATCTGGAAATTATCTGGGAGAAAGTGGCAGGCATGGCCTGGAATCACCCAGATGGTGACAGTTCAAATATTTCCGGCATTGAAGATCATCCTGTCGTGCATGTTTCATGGAGCGATGCCAATGCTTATTGCGCATGGGCAGAGCGCAGATTGCCGACCGAGGCCGAATGGGAGAAAGCTGCAACCTGGAATGATCTTACAGGCGAAAAATATACTTATCCCTGGGGAAATGATTTTAATGCGGCGCGTCTGAACTTCTGTGACAAGAACTGCCTGTATGATTTCGCTACGAAACATTTGGATGATGGCTTTGCCGAAACTTCACCGGTTGGAAGTTTCCCGGATGGCGCCAGCCCATATGGCGTCTTGGATATGTCTGGCAACGTATTGGAGTGGGTGGCGGACTGGTATAGCCCGGATTATTACGAGCGTTCGCCCAACTCCAATCCCTTAGGTCCAGATTGGGGACAGACACGCGTCGTGCGAGGCGGAGCCTGGGCCACCAATGGTTACTATGTTTCTTCTGCCCGTCGCTGGGAATGGAATCCTTCGTTTCAACATCGGGCCCTTGGCTTTCGTTGTGCGCTAGGGACGTCATCAAATATTGCTGCTCTTACTGGCGAAATGATCGATAGCCGGGGCGTGGTCATGCGTTTTGTTTCCGCTGGAAAATTTACCATGGGTAATGAGGAAGCTATATCACCGATGCAAGAAAAACCAGCCCACGCGGTGTATCTGGATGCCTTTTATATCGACAAATACGAAGTGACCAATAAGCTTTATAAAGCGTGTGTGGATGCAGGCATCTGCCAGCCGCCTTTGGGTTTCAATTCTTTTACCCGTTCCAGTTATTACGATAACCCGGAATTTGATAACTATCCGGTCATAGCTGTGGGTTGGAATATGGCGAAGACCTACTGCGAATGGCGGGGCGCGCAGTTGCCTACAGAAGCACAATGGGAAAAAGCGGCCCGGGGAAACCATGAACGTACATACCCCTGGGGGGAAGGGATCAGTTGTGATAAAGCAAATTATTGGCCAAAAGATGAGGCATGCATTGGGGATACAATGGAAGTCGGCGCTTATGAAGGTAATATAAGCCCGTATGGCGTATATGACATGGCGGGTAATGTGATGGAATGGGTGGCAGACTGGTATTCAGATACCTATTACTCGGATTCACCTGCCTCCAATCCTTTAGGGCCCGCCTCAGGTTCGGGCGAAGAGCGCGTTTTTCGAGGCGGCTCGTGGATGAGCAACGACCAAGGCCTCCGTACGACCTCTCGTCACTGGATCTGGAACGGCTTCGGCCATGTACCGTACTACAGCCAGGAGCTCGGTTTCCGATGTGCCAGTGGGATATCCCAGTAAGGCGCTCGTCGCAGAACGCAAAAGTAGAAGTGAACCAGTCTTCCATATTGCCTAAAACTGTAATTCTTTCTTCGCATGCGATGCTAAGCACGCGCCAACAAGTTGAGTTGAGTCATTCACAGCACAATGTCGCTGCCCGCATCAAGCTCTGATGTTTCGACAGGCTCAACACAGCGCCTTCGGCGTGCAAGCGGTATATGACATGATTCTGGCTTTATAAAAATAGCCGCGTCGATAATTCATCGACGCGGCACAAGGTGCTGGTTGGCGATCCTACGGGAAAGTTCGCGGCGTGCGCTGGATGTTGATCCAGCGCAATTCGGTGAATTCATCCAGTGCGGCTTGTCCACCGAAACGACCGTAACCACTGCCTTTGACGCCGCCAAACGGCACCTGTGGTTCGTCGTTGATGGTCTGATCGCCGATGTGTACCATGCCAGTTTCCAGGCGCAATGCAATATCCAATGCCCGGGTAAAGTCCTTTGTGATGATTCCCGATGAAAGTCCGTACTTCGAGTTATTTGCCACAGCCAGAGCTTCCTCTGCGTCGTTAACGACAATGATCGGGGCAACAGGACCAAACGTCTGGTCGGTGAAGATGCGCATGTCTGGTTTCACATCCGTGAGAATGGTTGGATGATAGACCAGGTTATCATATTGTCCACCGCAGACTAATTCCGCGCCGCCTGCTACAGCCTCCTGCACATGTGCGTGAACAAGGTCAACAGCCCTTTGGTTGATCAATGGACCGATCGCTGTGGCAGGATTGGTGGGATCACCCATGGGCAGGGCTAGTGCGCGTTCTCTCAATTTCTCTGTAAATTTATCTGCGATTTTCTTATCGATGATGATGCGTTCGGTGGACATGCAGATCTGTCCCTGATGCAGGAACGCGCCCCAGGTTGCAGCATTGACTGCATAGTCAAGATCCGCGTCGGCGAGGATAATCAACGGGTCTTTGCCTCCCAATTCGAGCACGGCGCGCTTGAGATGCCGACCGGCTTTCTCGGCGATGATACGTCCCACTTCGGTCGAACCGGTGAAAGAAATCCGCTTTACAGCCGGGTTGGCAATCATCTCGTCTCCGATTTCTACTGCATCTTCACGGGAAGAGGTAATTACATTGAGTACTCCGGGTGGTAACCCAGCCTCTTCAAAAATCTCTGCCAATAGGATGCCGCCGGTTAGTGGCGCTTCCTCGGATGGCTTCAAGACCGCGGTGTTGCCATACGCTACCGGCACAGCAAATGACCGACTGCAAAGAATATACGGTACGTTGAAGGGTCCGAAACATGAGACAACTCCAGCAGGTTGGCGAATCGCCATAAAGAACGAATCCTTATGATCGGCTGGAATGGTCTCGCCTTTCACATCATAAGCTGCCGATGCCGCCATTCGGTACAAGCCTGGAACAAAAAACATTTGGAACATTGAGATACCAATCGTGCCACCGGCCTCTTCCATCATGGCTTTTACCAGTTCATCCTGGCGGCGTTCCATGATATCCGCAGCTTTGAGGAAGATCTTGCGACGTACGCCAGGCGGAGTGCCAGACCATTCCGGGAAAGCCGCTTGTGCCGCGTCAATGGCACGTTTCGCGTCTTCGCGCTTGCCCGCCGGAACATGAGCATAAACATCCCCGGTATAGGGATTCATATCCTCAAACGTTTTGCCGCTGGCGGCGTCCACCCATTTACCGCCGATGAACATCTTATACTTTTTTGCTGTCATCGTATTCTCCTTTTGGCTGGATCAAAACTGATATTACAAATTTATGGGTTGGGTATGTGCAGTCCATTCAGGCATTGCGTATTGACATCGAACCTGTAGGGAGCTGATGAACCATTATCATTATACACTTGCATAATTTCAGTTTCAAACCCCGCGTCCGATATAATCGGACAAGGCACTTGTCTCAATGTGCGGCTTGTGCCATACTAACCATACCCGTTGGAGGCACCATGACTGAATCTTCCTCGCTGGATAATCTCCCCGAACGACAAATCCCCGATGAACAAGTGGAAAAAATTCGCGACTTTTACGTAGACCTTCTCGGCTTTGTCCCGCCGCGCATTCAAGCGCGCACTGACTTGCTTGCGCGAGTTGATCCTGAACTGCTTACGATGCAGGAGGAACTGCGTCGTCATTGTATGTATCCCGATTGCTTCGATACGAAAACATCACAGCTATTTCTATTTGCGATATTGCTGACGAACTTGCAGGACACCGCAAAACTTCATGCACTGGCGGCTTACCGCGCAGGCGCAACATTCGAGGAATTGAACGCCGTTGTCAATCTGGTATTCCTGTTCCGCGGCTTATCAGCCGCCAATCTCGGAGCCGAGATTATGCAAGGCATTGCCAAGTCTTCCAAAGAATCCAAATAACACAATATGTTGCAAACCATCCAAAAAGCAGGCGAATTGCTGGCGCTGTTCGACCGTGACCACACGGAATGGGGAGTGCGAGAGGTGGCAACGAAACTCGAAATGGCGAAATCGAGCGCGCATGACTTGATGGCGTCGCTTGCCAAACTGGGCTTTTTGAACAAGACGGAAGACAGCCGTTATCGCCTGGGCTGGCGGCTGGTCACCTTGAGCGAAACCCTGCTTGCTACCACCGAACTCCGCAAGGAGGCGCACCCCGTCCTGGAAGAATTAGCAGGACAATACCAGGAAACGATTCATCTTGCTGTGTTGGATGATACACAGGCTATCTATGTGGACAAACTCGAAGGCAGACAGGCTGTCCGCGTGGAACTCACTTCTCTCGGCGCGCGCTTGTATGCTCATTGCTCCGCGCTTGGAAAAGTTCTGCTGGCTTACAGTTCCGAAGAAGAGGTCAGGCGCATCATTCAAACAGCCGGCTTGCCGCGCTTCACTCCAAACACCATCACGGACGAGGAGGAGTTGCAACAAAATCTGATCAAAATTCGTAAGCAGGGTTTCGCTTACGACATGGAGGAAATCCTGCCCGACTTATGTTGTGTCGCCGCTCCGATCTATAACCACCTGGGGCACGTGATCGCCGCTATCAGCATGTCAATCCCAGCCTATCGGTTTCGACGATCTCAAACAGAATTTCGCGAGGGCGTCATGCGCGCCGCGAAGAAAATTTCCAAACAATTGGGTTACTACGGCTCATCACAAAAGGTATCGTGACCATGAGCGCTCCAACAAACAACAAAGTTAAAGTTGCCATCCTCGGTTCAGGCAACATCGGCAGTGACTTGATGTTCAAGATCCTGCGCGCCCCGGGTCACATGGAACTTGCCCTGCTTACCGGGATCGAACCGCAATCGGAAGGCTTGGCGCGCGCGCGAACTTTGGGGATCAATGCGAGTCATGATGGCATCCAACCCATTCTTGATGATCCTGAAATCAAAATCGTTTTCGATGCGACCAGCGCGCAGGCCCACGTCCGTCATGCAAAAATGTTGCGGGATGCGGGCCGCATCGCCATTGACCTGACACCTGCCGCGCGCGGACCGTACGTGATCCCCCCTGTGAATCTGGGCGCACACATGGACGAGCAGAACGTCAACCTGATCACGTGTGGAGGGCAGGCAACCATCCCCCTTGTATATGCAGTCTCGCGGGTAGTCCCTGTGCCTTATGCCGAGATGATCAGCACGGTTGCCAGTCTCTCAGCTGGACCCGGTACGCGCCAGAACATTGACGAGTTCACCTTCACTACTGCACGCGGTCTTGAAGTAATTGGCGGCGCAAGGCAGGGCAAAGCGATCATTATTCTCAACCCGGCTGACCCGCCAATCCTGATGCGAAACACGATTTACATCCTTTTGGAGTCAGACGACGTGGATCGCAAGGCCATCGTCGATTCGGTCGAGGAGATGGTCAAAGCTGTTCAGGCTTACGTACCGGGCTATCGTCTAAAAAATGAACCGGTCTTTGAAGTCCGCGATACGCCTGAAGGGAAAAGAACACTGATCGCCCTGTTGCTGGAAGTGACAGGCGCAGGTGACTTCCTCCCCTCTTACGCGGGCAATCTCGACATCATGACCGCCTCCGCGCGGCAGGTTGGAGAATTATTTGCTCAAAAAATCCTTGGGCAGGAAAATAAATTATGAAAGCGCCACGATTAACAGATACCACACTGCGAGACGGTTCTCATGCAATGCGACATCAGTTCACGCGCGAGCAGGTGAAAAATGTCGCGCAGGCTCTCGACAAAGCCGGTGTGCCAGTGCTGGAAGTAACACACGGCGATGGGCTGGCTGGCTCGTCAATTCAATATGGCTTCTCGCTCACGGATGAAATGGATCTCATCGAAGAGGCTCGCAACGCTGTCACAAATGCCAGGATCGCGGCGCTGCTTCTGCCGGGCATTGGCACGCGCAAGGAATTGAAAGAAGCCGTTTCACGCGGCATACAAGTTGTGCGTATTGCCACACAATGCACGGAAGCCGACATTTCCCAACAACATTTCGGCATGGCAAAAGAAATGGGCTTGGAGGCTGTCGGTTTTTTGATGATGTCTCACATGCGCCCGCCCGAATTTCTCGCTGAACAGGCACTGCTCATGGAAAGCTATGGGGCAGATTGTGTCTATATCGTAGACTCAGCCGGCGCGCTTTTACCGGATGGCGCGTCTTCCCGCGTGCGCGCGCTAAAAGAGGCGCTCAAGATTCAAGTGGGGTTTCATGCCCATAATAATCTTGGATTAGGTGTTGGGAATACACTTGCCGCAGTCGAAGCGGGCGCGGATCAAGTGGACGGTACATTGCGCGGTCTGGGGGCCGGAGCAGGAAACACTGCCACCGAACTCATCGTTGCCGCGCTCGACAGGCTTGGATACGAACATGAGTGGGATGTGTTCGCGTTGCTCGATGCCGCTGAATTTGTGGTTGCACCCTTTATGCCGTTTCAACCCATCCCTGATCGCGATTCGATCGCGATTGGTTATGCAGGCGTGTACTCGACCTTCCTGCTCCATGCGAAACGACTGGGCAAACAATACAATGTGGACCCAGTGGAAATTCTTGTTGAATTAGGGCGACGCAAAACCATGGCTGGACAGGAAGATTGGATTTTGGATGTCACTTTGGAATTAGCAAAACAAAAGAATAAAGGATGAAAACCCATGGCAGTCTCGAATACCGAAATCAAAACGGGTAATTACCATAGCTATGTTAACATCAGTGGAGAGGATCAGAAAGAAGCGGTTCTTTTCCTGCATGGATCAGGACCGGGCGTGACTGCCTGGTCGAACTGGCAGTTTGCCCTACCCGCGCTGGATGGACAGTTTCATTGTATTGCGCCCGACCTGGCTGGCTTCGGTGCGACCGATCATCCAAAAGATTCACCCAAAGGTATGCGGGCATGGATGCGCTTGTGGGTGAATCAATGCGTGGCGTTACTGGATGAACTAAAAATCGATAAGGCTCATTTGGTCGGCAACTCAATGGGTGGAGCCATTGCGCTTCATCTCTTGATGGATGCGTCAGACCGCTTCGTGCGCGTTGTACACATGGGACCGATTGGCACGCCTCACAAGATCACGCCCGCGCTGGATCGGCTCTGGGGATTTTATGATGACCCGTCGGTGGGGATGTTTCGCAATATCCTGCGTTGGTTCGTTTACGATGATGCGTTTTTAGCAGACCGGCTTGATTCAATCGCCAGGACTCGTTTCGAAGCTGCGATGAATCCTGATGTTCAGCGTTCCTTCCAGGCGATGTTCCCCGCGCCGCGCCAGACTGCGATCGATGACCTGGTTGTATCCGAACTGGCGTTGCGCTGCATGGATCATCCCACGCTCCTCGTTCATGGGCGCGACGACCATATCGTTCCCATGGAAACCAGCCTGCATTTGCTGAAACATTTACCCCGCGCGCAACTGCATGTGTACGGTCAATGCAGTCACTGGATACAAGTTGAATATGCCAAAAGTTTCAATCAACTGTTGGCGCAATTCTTCAGCGGACAAATCTAACCATGACCACTTTAGTTGAATCTATTGCCGCCCGCCTCGATACATCCTGGCGAAGCCAGACACCGATCCCGCCAATCACCGAATCGGATGGAATTATAGATGTCAAAACTGCGTATGCGATCCAAACGCATTGGACGAATATGCGGCTGGAACGCGGCGAAAAGATCGTCGGGCGGAAGATCGGGCTAACCAGCAAAGCAATCCAACAACAACTGGGGGTCGGCGAGCCGGATTATGGAACACTGTGGCAATCGAGTTTTTATCCTGCCAATAATGGAAAAGTCAATATTCCTGCAAGCGATTTCCTGCAACCACGCATCGAAGGTGAGGTTGCTTTCCTTATCGGCAAATCCTTGCGCGAGCCCGGTATCACCGCCGAAAAAATATTGGATGCAACAGAGGCCTGTGCAATGGGCATTGAAATTGTTGCCAGCCGCATCGCTGATTGGAAGATCAAACTCGTGGATACGATTGCCGATAACGCGTCGTACGGAGGTTTCACGCTCGGTCCCTGGGATAAGCAAATGCGCGATGCCGACCTCGCCGCGCTTGCGATGACCATTCATCACAACGGCGTGCCCGCCGCAGAGGGATTGGGTTCCGCCGCGCTTGGTCATCCTGCCACATCTACAGCCTGGCTGGCAAACAAACTGCTCGAATTTGGAGTTTCACTCGAACCCGGCGATATTGTCATTTCTGGCGGCATCACAAAAATGCTTCCGGTCAAGGCAGGCGATGAGTTTATTTTTTCGTTGACAAGTCAGCCTGATTTGACTGTCACATTTTCATAAGGAAGGACAATGAACACGGATATTGCTCAATTGGTCAGTGTGGCGCTGTATTCTCAGAAACCTGATGAGTCGGTCGCGTTCTTTCATGACATGCTCGGCATGGAGATCAGCCATCGCGCAGGTCAGTCCGTGTACATGCGCGCGTATGAGGACTTCTATCAGTACACTCTCAAGATAACCGAATCGAAAGAGGCAGGACTCGAAGAAGTGACTTGGCGCGCGTCCTCGCCTGAATCTTTGGAGGCAGTGACGCGTCGCATCGAAGACTCGGGCTTGGGCATTGGCTGGACAGAGAAGGACTACGCCCATGGCCGCGCCTACAAATTCACCAACCCGGATGGACACAACCAGAAAGTGTTGTGGGATCTGGATTACTTCAAAGCGGATGCCGATCTTGCCAGTAAACTCCGCAACCGTCCCTCGAAGCGACCTTTGCGCGGTGTGCCTGTGCGGCGCATCGATCATGTCAATCTTATGGTGAGCGATGTCGTCAAGAACACCGACTTTGCCATCAATACTCTGGGCTTCAAATTGCGTGAACAAAAGATCGGGGATGGCGGGGCAACTGTCGGGTCGTGGTTGAGCGTCAGCGCGTTAGTCCACGAATTGGCTTTGATGCGCGATTCGACAGGTTCGCGCGGACGCTTCCATCACGTCGCATACTGGTATGGCGCGCCGCAACACCTGTTGGACATCGCCGACATTTTTTCCGAACGCGATATCCGCATTGAAAGCGGACCCGCCAAACACGGAACGACACAGGCATATTTCCTCTATTGCTTCGAACCGGGCGGCAACCGGGTTGAACTATTCGGCGATACAGGTTATTTGATATTCGACCCGGATTGGAAGACTGTGGTTTGGAACGTTGCCAATGAAATTGACCTGGAGAAAAGCAGTATCTGGTTCGGCGGTCAACTTGCCAAATCGTTCTATCGCTATGCAACGCCGGTCGCGCCGGGTCACAGCCTTGAAGAGATTGGGCGTTAATAGCTCGTTGGTCGAGTGGCGGCGGGCCTCAGTGAGCCTCTGGAATGTGACACCCCTCCGCCGCCGTACCGAGAACAACAAGTTACATGCTCACAAAAGGTAACTTGAAAAGTAGTGGTCCCGATATGCCCCTCTAAAACCGTTCGGGGCTACTCGACCACCGATCACTATTAATACAGTAAATCAATTCATTGGAAAGGAGAGTGATGCGGATAAAAGAATTGATGAGAACAACCAGTTGTAAAAGGTAAAACTTACTTTATCCATTGGAGGAAGAATGAAAAAGCAACATGAACGAACGTCTCGTATTGCCGTGCAGATTTTCCCGATCCTGCTGGTTCTCGCCATGATCCTTGCGGCATGTGGCGCGCCTGCGACGCCGACTCAACCGCCCGCGACGGAGCCGCCTGCCACCGAACCGCCCGCGACGGAAGCACCCACCGAGGCTCCAACTGAGCCGCCCGTTGAACTTCCAGCCACCATCAAAGTTGGCGCGGTCATTCCGCTCACTGGGCGTTACGCGGGTGGCGGCGGGCAGATCAAGAACGGGTACGAATTGGCAGTCAATGATATCAACGCGGCTGGCGGTGTGGATATAGACGGCACAAAGGTCCCGCTCGAACTGATCATCCTCGATGATGAATCGGACGCGACCAAGACCGTCCAGCACCTCGAGACGCATTATGCGAGCAACGAGGTTGTTGCGTACCTCGGCGGTTTCGGCAGCGACCTGCACGTAGCGGCGGCTGGCATCGCTGAGAAGAACAAGGTGCCTTATATAGGTGTCGCGTTTGCCGTGCAAGGACCGCACAACCAGGGCTTCAAATATCTCTTCTCGCCCTTCCCGAAATCCCCCGCGCTTGCAGTGACAACCTTTGACATGCTCGATTCTCTGAAGGACCCCGAAACTCCGGACAGCCCCCTACCGACCAACATCGCAATCTTTGCCGAAACCACTGATTGGGGTAAGGAACTCGGTGGTCTCTGGACCGAGGAGGCAAACGCGCGCGGCGGCTATACCATTACGACCTATGAATATGCCCCCGGCACCACAGACTTCTCCTCGATCATTCTCGCCGCCAAGGATTCGGGCGCGGGGATTCTGCTGGCTTTGCCCAACCCGCCTGATGGATTGGCTCTAGCCAAACAGATCAAGGAATTGGATTGGAACGCTTTTCTCTATATGTTTGTCCGCGCCGCGGATCCCCCAACCTTCGGCGAGAATCTGGGCGTGGATAGCGATGGGTTCATGCTGATGCCCGGTTGGAACCGCGGCGTGAATTTCGAAGGTGTTGCCGAAATGAGCGAACGCCATCAGGCGGCGTATGGCACGCCTGCCCTTGCTACGACGGGACCTGCCTATGCTGCAGTGCAAATCCTTGCGGATGCCATCTCCCGCGCGGGCACACTTGACCGCGACGCGATCCGCGATGCCATCGCCGCAACCGATCTGGACACGATGGTGGGCCACGTGACCTTCAACGAGGATGGCACTGGCAATGTCCTGACCATCATCAACCAATGGCAGGGCGGCAAGCAGGTGTTGATCTGGCCCCCCGAACAGCCTGTGGTCCCGATGATCTATCCAGCCGTGCCGTGGATAGACCGATAGGCTCACGCATGGCAATATAATATAATGAGAACGGCGTGACGCTTGATGCGTCACGCCGTTCCTGAAATTATCAGGATATTGACAAACAGCGAAAGACTAACCACTGAGACACGAAGTTACGGAGAATTAAAAATTCCGTGACTCGGCGCGAAGTGTCCGTGATTCAAGTTCTGGAAAATCGTACCCGTCAAATTTTCAGCCTTTTCAAAATTCCTTCGTGTACTTTGTGTCCTTTGTGTTTGAAAAGGTTTTACAGTAGACTCAGCAAGGATGCCATTTTGTTTCTAAAACTGGAACGCGTCGCAAAATCATTCAAGGGATTGATGGCGGTCAACTTCGTCTCGATGAACGTCATCGAGGGCGAGATACTCGGACTCATCGGTCCGAACGGCGCAGGAAAAACCACGCTGTTCAACCTCATTACGGGAGTCCATCTTCCAACCCAGGGACGGATCCTTTTCAACGACAAGGATATCACCTCCGCCCCGCCTCACAGCCGTTGTTGGATGGGCATCACGCGCACGTTTCAACTGGTGCGTCCCTTCCCGCACCTGACCGTACTGGAGAACGCGACCATCGGAAGGGTGTATGGACGCGACTCGATCAAGATCAGATCAAAGGCTGAGTCTGAAGCGTTTGAAATCCTCGCAAAAGTCGGGTTGGATGGGCGCGCATCCGAAAAAGCGAAGAGCCTCACGCTGGTGGATCGTAAACGGCTCGAACTCGCGCGGGCATTAGCCACGAAACCAAAATTGCTGTTGCTCGATGAACTGCTCGCTGGGTTGAATCCCTCCGAGGTATTGGCATCCATGGAATTGATCCAAAGCATCCGCGATACGGGCATCACCATCATCATGGTCGAGCATCTGGTCAAGGCGGTGTTCGGGATTGCCGACCGCGTTGTCGTCCTCAATGCTGGCGACCTGATCGCCGAAGGCGCTCCCGATGTGGTCGCGCACGACCAAAAAGTCATTGACGCATATCTGGGAAAATCCTTCCATGACTAAATTTCTCGATATACAAGGCGTCAATGCGGCATACGGGGACATTCAGACATTGTGGGATGTGTCCCTGCATGTCAATGAGGGCGAGATGGTCGGGCTGATCGGTCCGAACGGCGCGGGGAAGACAACGCTGATGCGTTTGATTGCGGGTCTTCACAAACCGATGTCTGGTTCCGTCCAACTGGCAGACGCGTCCCTGCATATGCTTCCCGCCTACGAGATCGTCAAGCGGGGAGTCATCCTCGTGCCCGAGGGTCGCCGTCTGTTCGGTGGGTTGACCGTGCTGGAGAATCTTGAACTCGGCGCATACACCAGACGCGCGCGTGAAGCGCGTTTCAAAACATTGGAACGCGTCTTCGAGCTCTTCCCTATTTTGGCGGAACGTCAGAAACAACTCGCCAATACCATGAGCGGCGGTCAACAACAAATGCTTGCCATCGGGCGCGCCATAATGGGATTGCCCAAACTCCTCATGCTCGATGAACCCTCGCTGGGACTTGCTCCGCTCATCGTTGAAAATATTTTCGAGATCATCAAACTGATGAACGATCAGGGCGTGACCATCTTTCTGGTCGAACAGAACGCGCGCAAAGCCCTCGAACTTGCCCACCGCGCTTATATCCTCGAACAAGGCAGGGTCGTTGGCACGGGCGCGGGCAAGGAACTTCTGGGCAATGATGAAGTGCGGCAGGCATACCTGGGTTTCGCGCCAGCCGCGGGAAAATGAACTTTAATGAGCATTGAAACATTCCTGCAGACTCTTGTGTTTGGGTTATTCACGGGCGGAATCTATGGGGTCGCCGCGATGGGGCTGGCATTGGTTTTCGGCGTGCTGAAAATGCTCAACATCGCGCACGGCGAACTCGTCATGCTCGGCGGCTATGTGAGCTTTTGGGTTTTCAGCGCGTTCGGCATGGATCCCTTCGTATCGCTTGCAATTGTCATACCCGCTTTATTTATTCTCGGTCTGATTTTGGACCGCACAGTGTATCGTCATATTGTCCGCCTGTTGGGCGAAGAAAAGATCAAGAACTCGCTGCTGGTGAGTTTTGGTCTGACCCTCGTCCTGCAAAATCTGGCGCAGTGGCTGTTCACCGCCGACGAGCGCTCCATCCAGGTCGCTTATGCGGGAGATGGATTGAACGTGTTCGGCGTGCTGATGCCCTACACCCGCCTCGGCACCCTCCTCGTCGCTTTGGCAGTTACCCTCGCGTTGAACTATTTCCTGCGCAAAACATATCCTGGCAAGGCGATCCTTGCGACGGCTGAGGACTTTGAAGCGGCGGAACTGGCGGGGATCAACATCCACCGCGTCTACATGATGACCTTTGCCCTCGGCGCCGCCCTCGCCTCCATCGCCGGGACGTTTGTTACGGTTACCTATGGGCTTTCTCCCAGCATCGGTATCATCTGGACGCTCAAAGCCCTGATCGTGATCGTCCTGGCAGGCACAGGTAGTATTTTGGGCGCCTTCCCCGCAGGCATCCTGCTTGGCGTGGTCGAAGCGTTGAGCGGGACATTCATCGATCCGTCCTACCGTGAGGTGGTGGGTCTGGTGATCTTTATCCTTGTGTTGATCGTGCGTCCACAGGGCTTGTTCGTGAGGAACGGATAAAAGCGATGACCCAATCCAAAACAGCCTCCCGTTTCCTTCCGATTGCGGGGATTCTTCTGCTCATCTTTTTCGCGGTCTGGTATCCAAGATATATCGACAAACAGAACGTCTGGAATTTGTTTTTCCTCATTTGCCTTCAAATTACCCTCGGACAAAGTTGGAATATTCTGGGAGGATTTGGCGGGCAGACCAGTCTGGGTCACGCCGCGTTCTTCGGCATTGGCGCCCTGGTCACGCGTACACTCTGGCTCAATGGACAACCCTTTGCCCTCGCCTTTGTAGCTGGCGGATTGACCGCAGTTACATTCGCCATGTTGATCGGCGCGCCGACATTTCGACTGCGAGGCGCCTATTTTGCCATCGGTACGTTGGGCGTGGCGGAGGTATTGCGAATAACGGTCAGCCAGAAAATTCCGTATATCTCAACAATGTCTGGCGCGATGATTGCAACATACGATCTCTCCCCGCGGTACCACCTCGCATTGGGGCTGGCTACTGTGACCACGGGCGCGGCGTACCTGCTCCTGCGTTCGCCGTGGAGTTTGGGCATCCTGGCTCTGCGCGAAGATGAAGAAGCGGCTCAGGCGACGGGGGTGCATGTGCTCCGGCATAAATTGCTGGCGCTCGCTTTGAGCAGTTTCTTCGCAGGTCTGGCTGGAGGCGTGTTTGCCTACCAACAGATCAGCTACTACCCATCCGCGCCCTTCAGCCCGATCTGGACGTTCGACGCCCTGCTGATCACATTTATCGGCGGGCTCGGCACGTTGAGCGGTCCTGTCATCGGCGCGATCTTCTTCACTGTGGTGCGTGATAAACTGGCGGTGAATTGGGTTGAATTCCATCAAGTGATCTTCGGCGTTCTATTTATCTTGATCGTCCTCATCTTCCCGGGTGGACTGGTGGAAGCCTGGGAACGTTTGAAGAAAATCTTTATGAACATGTCACTGCGAGCCCGCTAGGTCGAAGCAGTCTCCTCCTTGATGCGAGGAGATTGCTTCGACGGAAGAACACCGTCTTGCAATGACATTAGAAATGAAAGGAGAAATAAAATGTCAACCTATCGAAGTGATGTGATCGGAAGTTTGTTGCGCCCGGACTATTTGAAGGAGGCGCGCAAGAAACGGGCTTCTGGCGAATTGTCTCATGCAGAGTTCAAAAAGATCGAAGACCGCGCGGTCGATGAAGCCATCGCGCTCCAACTCGAATCGGGGCTGGATGTGATCAGCGACGGCGAGATGCGGCGTTATGCGTTCTTCGGTCATTTGATCGATGCCATCGAGGGCTATGACAAATTTGGCGGCTGGGCGATTCCTTTCCATGATGATCAAGGTAATGAGTTGGTCTTCAAACGGCCAGTCGTCGTGTCGAAGTTGAAACGCATCCGCCCGATGTGCGAAGAAGAGTTTGTGTATCTGCGGGCAAAGACAGAACATCCAGCCAAGGTAACGCTTGTGAGTGCGCAACAAGCTGCGGCGTATTATGATGCGGAGAAGTCCAAAGGCGGTTATGCCACAATCGACGCGTACCTTGCTGACCTGGTGGACATCCTGAAGACTGAAGTTGATGAGCTGGTCAGGCTCGGATGCACGTACATTCAAATCGATGCGCCCCAGTACGCGGCATTGATTGACCCGGATATCCGCGAGGGCTACCGCAAGCGCGGCAACGACCCTGACCGTCTGCTGGATCGTTGTATCGAACTGGATAATGCGGTTATCGGCAATCACGCTACGCGTGGCGTGACATTCGGTATTCATCTTTGCCGCGGTAATAATCAAAGTAAATATTATGCCAGCGGCGGTTATGATCCGATTGCATCTGTATTCAGCCGCACAAAGTTCAATAACTTCCTGCTCGAATATGATGATGAACGCTCCGGCGGTTTTGAACCATTGAAGCATGTGCCGGAAGATCGCACTGTTGTGTTGGGATTGGTTACATCCAAGAAGCCAAAACTTGAGAGCAAGGACGAATTGAAACAACGCATCAAAGAGGCTTCGAAGTACGTACCAATGGAAAGACTCGCATTGAGTTCGCAATGCGGCTTTGCTTCAACCGAAGAAGGAAACCTGCTCACGGCGGGAGAGCAGGCTGCAAAACTGCGACTCGTCTCTGAAACCGCACATGAGGTGTGGGGATAATCAACGAAATGTCATTGCGAGGGCGAAGCCCGAAGCAATCCCCGTCCTTGCAAGGAGATTGCTTCGTCGCACACCTGCCCTGGCGGGCGGCGCCAGGGACGAACGCTCCTCGCAAAGACATGGAACAGAAAGGATTCGTGTTCGATGCGATTGGTCACGTATGAGTCAAATGGAAATTGGCGCGCAGGCATCATCGTTGACGAGGATGTTGTTGATTCTTCAATTGCCGCGACAGCCGCAGACATAGACTTTGATTCGGACTGGATTTCGAATCGTCAAATCATTCAGTTGAATGCAAAGCAACAATCGCGATTTGAGCGCGCCGCATGGGACGTCGCAAACGCGCGTAATTCCGACCTCGATGTATTCCCCATCGAAAATGCCCGCCTCGGTCCTCCCATCCCCGACCCGGACAAGATAATCTGTCTTGGTCTGAATTATCGAAGCCACGCCGAGGAAGCGGGGTTGGCTGTTCCAAAAGTTCCGCTTCTCTTTGGAAAATATCGCAACACGTTGAACGGACCAACCAGTCCAATTGTATTGCCGAGCATGAGCGCAGAGATAGATTATGAAGGCGAACTGGCGGTCGTCATTGGGAAGCGCGGCAAGGATATATCTGTCGCAAGCGCATTGGAGCATGTTGCAGGGTATATGGCGCTCAACGATGTCAGCGCACGCGATTTGCAGATGAGAACGGGGCAATGGCTGTCTGGAAAGACATTGGATACATTCGCTCCCTGCGGACCCACGTTGGTCATCAACGAAATCAATTACCCGCAGAATCTCAATATTTCAACCCGAGTCAATGGTCAGACCCTGCAACAGAGCAACACACGTTATATGATCTTTTCCGTGGCAGAGACCATCGCGTACATCAGTCAGCTCATGACGTTGGAAGTGGGTGACATCATTGCCACGGGCACACCCGAAGGAGTCGGCTTCAAACGCAACCCGCCCATTTTCCTCCGTGATGGCGATGTTGTTGAGGTCGAGATCGAAGGCATCGGTACATTGAAAAACCCAGTCATTCGTAACAATCAATAACAATCTCCGAAGGGAGAAAGAAACATGAGAACTCAAGTCGGCATTATTGGATCAGGTCCATCGGGATTATTACTTGCGCGCCTGCTTCATCTTCAGGGAATTGACACTGTTGTTTTGGAGAGTCGCAGTCGTGAGTATGTGCTGGGTCGTATTCGCGCCGGCGTGATCGAACAAGGCATGGCAGATTTGCTCAGGGAAGCCAAAGCGGGTGAACGCATGGATCGCGAAGGATTGATCCACGAGGGCATCAACATTGCTTTTGATGGACGACTTGAACGGATTGATTTCCCCAAACATACAAATGGCAAAGTCGTGATGGTCTACGGGCAGACCGAAATCACACACGATTTGATGAAGGCGCATATTGATGAGGCGGGAGGCATTGTCCATTATGACGCGCCAGCCATCGGCGTGGAAGGATGCGATATGGATTCCCCCCGGATCATTTACGAGCAAAACGGTCAACGCAAGGAACTTGTCTGCGATTTTGTTGCAGGTTGTGATGGTTATCATGGTGTCGCGCGCCAAAGCGTTCCAGCCAATCAGATCAGCGTCTTCGATAAAACTTATCCCTTTGGCTGGCTGGGAATTCTTTCGGATGTGCCTCCTGTTCGGGATGAACTCGTGTACGCTAATCACGAGCGCGGCTTTGCGTTGTGCAGTATGCGCTCGCACACGCGCAGTCGTTATTATGTGCAATGCGATATCAATGCCAAAGTGGAAAACTGGACTGACGATTTATTTTGGGATGAACTGCGCCGCCGCCTTCCTACGGGTGTGACTGATTCGGTTACAACGGGACCGCGCCTTGAAATGAGCGTCACGCCCCTGCATAGTTTTGTCGCGGAACCGATGCGCTTCGGTCGGCTTTTCCTCGCGGGTGACGCCGGGCACATCGTCCCACCCACGGGCGCAAAAGGACTCAACCTGGCGGCTTCGGATATTTATTATCTTTCCCGCGCCATTCTTGCGTATTACAAAGATAAACGAACTGATCTGCTCGACCGATATTCCGAGACCGCCCTGCGCCGCGTCTGGAAAGCCATCCGCTTCTCCTGGTGGTATACGTCACTGCTGCACAAATTCGACGATGACCCCATGAGCAGGCGCTTGCAAATTGCCGAACTCGATTATTTGATCGGCTCGGAAGCAGGGAGAACGGTTATTGCTGAAAATTATGTCGGCTTGCCTTATGAGAAATTCGAATAAAACCCTGCTGTCGTACAATACCGAAATTTAGGTCTTGCTCCATTCGCTTGCCACCAAACGGAAAATATCCGACTCGGTAATAATACCGACAAGATGATTCGCTTCGTCCACCACGGGCAGACCGCTGAATTTTTTTCCCAGCATGATCTTTGCCGCCTCGCCGATACTGGCATTCTGCTGAATGGTCGCTGGATTGCGCGTCATGATTTTCGCAACCTTCAAATTGGCGAGCAGGTCGTTCATCTCCCATACGCTCAACGACGATGCTGTTGAAGGTTCTGCGCCGCGCACATCTCCCAATGTAACCATGCCCACAATTTGATGATGATCTACAACCGGTAACCTGCGGATATTTTTACTTCTCATCAGCGCATGCACATCAGTCAATGATGTTTCCGATGTGATGGTAATCACATCTTTTGTCATCCAATCGCGTACAAGTTCCTGTTTCATGCGTCACTCCTTTTCAACACATCCGCACCCAATCGAATTCAAACTGCATCACATTACTTGTTACTTGCCGATTCCGATTCTATCCTGAACCCGGGTTGCATACAATGTTCACAAGCGCGCCAAAATCTGCGAGAGCCTGACTCTAATACTGAACTGATAAAAGGACGATAAAAAGCAAAAAACCATTCCCAAATTGAAGGAACGGCTTTTTGCGGACAAGCCCTATAATCCAGCGCGGCATAAGTTGTGTCGGGCTAAATTTGAAGTCATGCGTGACTGGACCTCGCCCATCGCCATAAGCACTACTCATTGACACTATGCCAGCATCAACTTCGGACGACCGAAGGTGTAAAGCCTCTGCCAGATGCGCGGACTCGATCTCCCCGCTCCCCGCCAGATCCCCAATCGTGCGCGCCAGTTTCACGCTTCGCGTGCGATGACATTGTGCTGTACATAGGCACGCATCGACAAATTGAGTTGGCTCAGACACAGCACGACATGGTGCTGTGCATGTCGCCGCCCGCATCAAACTTTGATGTTTCGACACTCCCTACGGTCGTCAGCACGACGCCTTCGTCCTGCAACCTGCAAAACTGACATATCTCCCCCCACGCGCATATCGGCGTTGCAGATGATGTCTGATGAGCCGTTGGTCGAAAATCGCTTTTGTTGAATATCGCGCGCAGCTTGTATACGCGTACGAATCATTTCAGAAGACTCCCCTACCCGATCTCCGCTCAGTTTTTCATCATCCACGCGTGGGACTTCGATGTGAATGTCTATTCGATCGAGTCCTGAGATCCTTTTTGATATTTTGTCACCAGTGCATGTGCGCAGGTGCACGGTTTCTGTGTATCCCCATAGAATCCGCACGGGCAGGGATGTACACAATCGAAAAGTGATTTTGATAAGCTCTTGCTTTTACTTTGCGACGCATGTGGGTTCATTATCGGTAATGCCATACTGTGCGCGTTCCTCGTCTGTGAAATCGCGCAACAGTACGGAACAGAGATAACCCATCGTGGTGTGATAATCCACATCCCAGAACATCGCGGTGCCATCGTCGCTGCCGGTGAGCATGTACTTTCCATCGGGGGAGAAGACTATATTTTCCACCCCGGCAGCATGACCAATCAAACGACGAAGTTCTTTTCCGGTCTGAGCATCCCATAAACGTGCGGTACCATCTGCACTTGCGGTAGCTATATATTTGCCATCTGGCGAGAATGTCGCGGTCAATATAACAGCAGTATGGCCGGTGAACTGCAGAATTTGCTTGCATATCTGAACATCGCACAGCCGCGCAGAATTGTTTATACTGGCAATCAGTAAGTTTTTTCCATCGGGCGAGAAGGCTACGCTGTTCAAAGGATTGTTGCCCAAATTATTGCCAAACGAGAAAAAATTTATCAATCGGCCATTTGAAGCATCCCATAAGCTTGCTGTACTATCAGTTCTCGTTGTAGCAATATACTTGCCATCTGGAGAAAACGCGACTCGAAATACTCGGTCACTCAGCCGCCGCATTTCTTGACCATTTTCGGTGCCCCAAAGCCACACTCCATCATCTGCTCCAGCAATAACATACTTACCATCCGGTGAGAATGCCACGCTATTAACTTCTGTTGTAGGACCAATGAATTTATGCAATTCCTTACCAGTTTGAAAATCCCAGAGCCGCACAGTATGATCCCAACTGCCAGTCAGGATATATTTGCCATCGGGTGAGAACGCAACTCCATAGTTTATCAGAGCTGTGTGGCCAATGAAGTCGCGCAGTTTTTCACCTGTTACAGCGTCCCACGTGCGTACCATACCGCTACTGTCACCTGTAAGAACGTACTCGCCGTTAGGTGAAATTGCCAAACCGTTTACTATACCCGTATTATTGAACACTGGCAGTTTAGGAACCGGCTTGATGCTCCACAGACGTATTTCTCCCTCACTGCTGCCCGTGATTAAAAATTTACCATCTGGCGAGACTGTTATAGGCATGGATGCGAAGGTACCTACACTCGCGGGGCCAGTATACCGCTCTAGTTCTTGACCAGTTTGTGGATCCCACTTGCGCGCGGTGCCATCATCAGAACCAGTAAAGATATATTTGCCATCTGGCGAAAATGCCACACTTCCAATATTGTTGGTGTGACCGATAAAGTTTTGCAACTCCTTGCCGGTTGCCACGTCCCATAACCGCGCCACCAGATCATAACCTGCAGTAAGAATAAACCTGCCATCTGGCGAGAACGCCACGGCATTGATGGAACTTGTGTGACCAGTTAATTGGCGTACTTCAACGCCAGTTTGCACATCCCACAGTCCCGCTGTTCCATCACTTTGGCCCAAAAGCGCGTATTTGCCATCCGGTGAGAAGGCAACGCCCCGTATTGCAACCGCTTGACTGATAAATGGGCGTACTTGGTTGCCTGTGGTTGCATCCCATAATCTCGCCGTATTATCCCAACTGCCTGTAAGCACATATTTTCCATCTGGTGAAAATGCTACACTTGTTACCATGTCGGTATTTCCAACATAGCGACGTACCTCCTTACCGGTGGCCACGTCCCATAACCTCGCTGTTTTATCCCCACTGCCCGTGAGCACATATTTCCCATCTGGTGAGTAAGCCACGCTAAGTACATCGTACTCGTGACCGATAAACTCGCGTATTTGCTCACCGGTAAAGGCATTCCATAATGTTGCCCGGGGTCCCGGCCCGTCCCATGCGAGACGCCCGGTTCCTGTGAGAACATACTTGCCGTCAGGCGAAAAAGCTACTGCGGCAATGAGGGTGTTTGCACTAACAAATAATCGTTTAGGATAGTTCAACCTCGCTGCCGCTGCTAAAGCAGCATCACCTTGAGGAGTATGCTGAATATTCATGGATCGCAGGCTGAGCAAGGCAATCAATTCCGGGCTGCCTTGGGACAAAATCAGTTTACTTGCCTCAGCCGCCAGCCGCTGAGCCTCAGCGCGATTGAAGTTGGCTTCGGCGATAGCTTGTTGAGTTGCACGGATTTGTGATTCGGATACGGCAGTGGCTTGAGCATTCACAGCGGCGGCTCGTTGTTGATCGGCTATTCCTAAATTTGTTTCTGCTTGCATTGCATTCCGGTTCGATTGCACGCCGAACGTTCCAGTCAGCAATGCCAGGATGACCGCGATTGATCCTACAGTGGTGATGACGCGATTTCGTATCCGCAGGCGGGAAGCGGATTGGCGTTCCGTCTCCGCCAGTTTTTGGGCAGCGTTGAGTTCGCGTTGGAGTTGTGCTTCGCGTTCCTGTTCTTCCAAATAGGATTGTCGATTGGATGCTTCCAGGAAAGCATTCTCCTGTGCATTCAATGCCAGGGGGTTGATCGCGGCCCATTCAGTCGCTTGAGCCAGACGCGAGCCGCGATACAAAACGCTGATCTCGCGCTCCAGCACTTCCCATTCATGGGTGGCTTCCGTGAGATGACGATGCAACTGCAAGCCTTCGCGATCCTGATTTAACCATTCGCGCAGGGTGGGCCATTCACGAATCAAGGCTTCATGCGCCACCTCCGCGGTATCTTCCCCGAGTATGATCAGCCGCGCCTCGGCCAGGATGTTCATCACCGCCCGCACTTCAGCGGCATGCTCCGCATCTGCATGTGACATCAACTCGTCGAAGGATGCGCGCCGGCGCGTATCTTCCGTCCCTGCGCCTAATTCGGTCAACCGCAGGAAAATGTTTCGGGCAATGATCTGTTCCCCAGTCGAAAGATTTTGATGGACACTCTCTGCCGTGTGTGCAATCGCACCATGCACACCGCCTGCATCGGCATACCCTTTGAGCGTAAGTCTGTGTCCCGCGCGCCGTTTCCAGGTTTCAAGCAAAGCATGCGACAGCAAAGGCAGTGCCCCCGGTTCATCGCCGATATCCCGCAGGATCAGATCCACCAGTCCCGCTTCAAACTCCCAGTAACCGCGTTTGGCTGGATCTTCGATGGCGTGGCGCAGCTCATCCGGGGTCATCGGACCGATGTACTCCTGATGCTTTGCGACGGCATCGCGCAGTTCAGGATATTGGGCGAGGTGCGCGTAAAAGTCCGCGCGTAAAGTGAGAATGATCGTGACCCTACTCCCGCTTTGATCGAGCGTCGTCAGCAGATTATCGATGAAGGCTTCACGCTCAAATTCATCGCGGCAAAGTGTGAACAACTCTTCAAATTGATCGAGCACCAGCAAGGTGTGCTGCTCCGGGGCTTGACGGGCAAGAAAGAGAGTAAGACTGCGCGGGTCCTGAATGAGATCGTCCATCAGCGTGGCAGTGGCGGTGACAGATTCCAAACCGCGTGTCAGTTCCGTTGCCAGCGCTTCAAGCGGATGCGCCGTAGGTGTGATGATGTGGACGCGCCAATCGGCGCTGCCTTCTGGCGGCCTGATGCCATCGATGAGTAGCTGTCCCTTTTTCAGCGCGGGGATCAATCCGGCTCGCACCAACGAGGATTTGCCACTGCCCGATGCGCCGATGATCACCGACAGAAATTTTGCCGTCGACCCAGCTCCTTCTGACGGGGATAAAAGTTCACGCAGACGATTCACCAATTTAGCGGTGAGCAGTTCGCGTCCAAAGAAGAGATCCGAGTCTGCTTCATCAAAATACTGCAAACCCTTAAACGGAGGCTCACCCGGTGTAGGTGCCTCGGTGCCGGTAAATTTCGTGCGCAATGCCGGGAACTCCGTGGGCAATCCTTCGATCACCAATTGGTAAATGGGTGTCGGGTATTTCAGATCCTTGAGGCGATGCTCGCCCAATTCCCGAATCGTCAAACCGACCGGCAAATCGTGGATCACTAATTCGCGCGTGGCTTGCGATAAAAGGACCTGCCCGCCGTGACCTGCATCGCCGATACGGGCGGCGCGATGCACATCCATACCCACATAGCCGGTGGAAGAGATCAATGGCTCGCCGGTGTGCAAGCCCATCCGTACGCGCACGCCTTTGTCTTGGGGCCATGAGTGGGCGGCAAGTGCACGTTGTGCCTCTGCCACACATTGCACGGCATCCAGGGCGCGGTTGAACGTGACGAAGAATGCATCGCCCTGCGTATCCACTTCGTGCCCATGCCACTTTTGAATGGCAGCGCGCAGGATCTCATGATGCTTTGCCAATACGAGCGCATAATGATCACCCAAATAGTCGAGCATATGGGTGGAGCCTTCGATATCAGTAAACAAAAATGTGATCGTGCCGGATTGTTGAACAATATTGCTGCGAGGGATATGGGTGCCTTGACGCAAACCATCATACAGCGCCCGGGTTTCAGCAGAGGGTTCAACGCCGAGATGCTCGAGTAATTCATCGGTACAGCGCTGATAGATGGATGCGACCTTGGCGATATCTCCGCGCGCACCGGAGGCGAGCATCAAAGCCCGATAGGCCAATTCGGGCGTATTGCCGAACGCCAACCAGCGCTCAGCCCATTCTTGCACCGCGATCCATCGTTCGGCAGCAATGAGCTGCTCGAGCAGTTGTCCCATTCTGGCGTCAAAGACGGATTGGATGCGTTCCCGTTCCAGTGCAATCCAGTCTTCATAAAAGCCAGGCAGGAGCTCGCCTTGGTACGCGGACAGGTTCGAGAGCAAAGCAGGCAAATCGAGATCGGGCCGCTCCAGCTGCGCAACGTCCAGCCAGTATTCCGCGTCTCGATTGAAGCCCAGCGTAAATTCATCGGCGAGCAGGTAATCGATCTCGTCATGTTGGGATGCTGATGAGACTGCCTTTCGGATGCGCCACAATTCCTGGCGCAGATTCTTGCGCGCATTCTCATCGGAGGTGTCCGGCCAGAACATGCCTGCCAGTTTTTCACGGCGATGAGCTGTTCCGGCTGTGAGAATCAGAAAGGCAAAAAGAGATTGTGCGGGGCGCGAGGCGATGGAGATGCGCTTGCCATCTGCGCGAACCTCAAATTGCCCGAGAAGCTGGATTTGCAGCATGGTCTTCCTCCTGAATTGGACGTGAAATGCAGGGCGAGCTTGCGAGGCAAGTAACGAAGTAAGAACTACTCATGCCATTACTTTACTTTTCAGGCGTCGCTTCACCGTCTCCAGGGGAAACTCTCATATCTCCGAGACGATGAATAGGCGGGCGAGTGCAACAATTTGGACAGACTTGTTTCCTTTGAGAGCCCCATTATATTTTAGTTAGATCTCTTGCGAAAGTCTTTTCGCCACAGAGAAAATGAGTTTTTCTCAAAGGTCTCAGCGGGCTCTGTGGCTAGGCAAAGGATTACTTATGCAAGAGGTCCTTTGGAGGAAAATATGTTTAACAATCGTTTTATTTCCAGATCCACATGGCTGACCATTTCCATCGCCGGCGACTCAATTGCTTTCAACGTTGCGCCTTTCCCGTTGTAAAGAGTTTCGCGCACCCTACTCCTACGCCATTGATACAGGTCATCCAGGCAGGGAATATCCATCCAAATTTATTCGTTATGGATCAGCGATTTTTTATCCGGCAATGCCGGGGAATGAGGAGGATGACAAAATAAATTAACCCTCGATGATCAAGAGCATGTCTGTTGTGAGCATGTAACCATGCCGAACGCGTTCGATCCATTTATTCAATATCTACAATCTACAAGGAGAAACCCATGTCCATTTCTCGTAAACTTATCGTTAACGTTCTACTCGCATTGATGTTATTCGTCAGCGTCTCGTCAGTGGCTGCCGCCCCGGCGAGTGCAAGGGGCAACACGCAGATCTCGGGGGTAGGCGTGTTCGTCAGCACCGACGAATGCCCCGACCGCCCTAGCGTCTATCCCCCCATCAAAATGGCAGGGGGGCTCGTCGGCTGTTGGTACACCGACGCGTACGAAGTCGTTCTGACCACGTCGAGCGGGGCCTACCAAGAGCGCGGCACGGAAACCTTCATTGGTTGTTTGTCCGATGGAACGACATGCGGTACTTTCAGCACGACGTATAAGTTCACCGCCAGGTACGCCCCGGATGGTTCCGAGCTCCACGGGCACTGCGAACACCCGCTTGTGAGTGGTACCGGAGACTTTGCGGGCATCACGGGCCAAGTGAACTTCAAAGACGATGTCCAAACTGGAGAATTCCTCTACGAAGGCCACTTCCAACTCCCTTAGGCGACCGCCGAGGAAGATACGTCCGCCTTCCATCTAACTTCGATTGCGTTGCACCTTCAAGCCGAGCCGAGAGTGTGAGAGAATCGAGCTCATCCTCAGCGATTTCCCCTCTCGGCTCGTACTCGTGAAGATGGTGTTTGAATTTCCATAACCTAACTGTGATTAGCGCTCTACGCAATCAGGCGAGTTACCGCGAGCATGGGCGCTCCAACATTAATCTACTCATTGGGGAGAAATCTCATGTGGAACTCGCGCTTCGCCGCGCTCTCCGGCGACCTGTTCGACAACAGCGCCGGTTTCCAGTTTCCGCTCCCCGAGAGACACACACTTTCCGGCCAGCCGCACTTGCTCACTGCCCAAGCCTTCATCCCGCCGACCAAGCGGAATGAAATGGCCGGGTTCGATTTCGTTGGCGATAACGATGCCATTCGGGGCGAGGTCATCAATCGCTTAAACGCCACCGCCGCTTACCGTAAATTGTTCGCCAAAAGTTTTCCCGCAGTCAAAGCCGGAGCGCCCATCACCTATGAGATGTTTGCACAGGCTATCGCCGAATTTGAATTCACGCTGACGTTTGCGAACGCGCCCATTGACCGTTTTGCACGCGGCGAACTCGGTGCGTTGACCTTGGCCGAAAAGCAAGGAGCCCTATTGTTCTTCGGCGCAGCCCAATGCTCGGTCTGTCACAGTGTGGCGGGACAGTCTAATGAGTTGAAGCAGATTTTTTCATGATTATCTCTTTTGGCAAAGAAAATGAAATAGCACCGACCGCCGGTGCCATCAAAAAACAACCACGTGATTCAAAGTAGAGTCACATATTTGTTGATCTCACTTATCGGATTGATTAAATTTAGTGAGGTCCCTCTGAAAAGCTAATTTACCAAGATTCTCAAAACTTCCTTCAGGTAATTTGCCATCTCCATAAATTGGGAAGGTATGCCCTGAATCGCGTAGTTGTTTGAGTGTTTGACTCAAGCCCAGTGTCCCATATTCGCGTGTGCGGGAGGTGTGGTCAAGATCGATCATTTCGGTCATGAAAGTTTGACTCGCCCCGACCTCTTGCAGAACGCGCCCATCCGGGTCGATAATCGTGGAACGTCCGCCGCCCCATTCGCCGATGCCATTAATGCTAAAGAAATAACATTGATTGAACAACGCATTCGCACGCGCCATCACCAATTCGAGCGGACGATCAGAAGTAGGAGTGAGTGTGGGTTGAATGATCACCTCCGCGCCCATCCAGGCAAGTTGGCGCGACACTTCCGGGAACCACATATCGTAGCAGATGCATAAACCGAACCTGCCAATATTTGGAATATCAAATACACAGAATGTGTCCCCAGCAGCAGTACCTGCCTCATATGGCAGCCATGGGAACATCTTGCGATACTTCGCGATGATTTCACCATCAGGTGATATCACTACAGACGTGTTATACATTTTGTCACCATCGATTTCCCACATCGAGCCGGGGATCAGCCACTTGCGCGTTTTGCGTGCCAGCTCACATAGGCGATCAGTTTGTGGCCCGGGCACAGGTCCGCTATTTTTCTTCCACCAGTCTTTATTTTCAGGCGTCACGAACTGTACCAACCCTGGCACGACCAACTCATGAAACACGATCATACTGACCCATGGGAATTGTTTTTGAATGTTCGTTGTGAGGTCAGCCATTTTCTCGAACGTTGCGTCTGCATCCCAACGCACAACTGACATTTGCACTCCCGCAATACCCAATAAACGACTCATGAATGACTCCTCAATCAACGCAATGACAAGCGACTTGTCTCATGCTGAGGGTGGATGAAGCGCCAGTTACCCAGTTCCACGCAACCGTGGATCAAGTGCGTCGCGCAGTCCATCCCCAATGAGGTTAAACGCGGCAACGGTGAACAGGATTGCCAGCCCTGGAAATAGCGACAGCCAGGACTGGGTGGCGATGTAGTTGCGGCCCTCACTGATCATTACGCCCCATTCGGCAGTGGGAGGCTGGGTGCCAAAACCAATAAAGCTCAACCCGGCTGCAGAAAGGATCGCGCCGCCCATGTCGAAGCTGGCCTGCACCAGCAGAGGTGCCAGAGTGTTAGGCAGGATATGCTGCCACACAATGCGCTCCGCCGAAGCGCCGAGGCTGCGTGCCGCCTCCACATACTCGCGCTCGCGCAGCGATAACACCTGCGCCCGCACCAGCCGGGCATAAACAGGCCAGCTTACCACTGCGATGGCGATCATGGCGTTGGTCAGGCTGGGACCGAGCGCGCCTGAAATGGCCATGGCCAAAATGAGCGCGGGGAAAGCGAAGAAGACGTCGGTCAGGCGCATCAGACCCTCGTCCAGCCAGCCGCCAGCATAGCCGGCGATAAGCCCAACGAATGTGCCAACGCTGGCTGCCAGGCCCACAACTACTATCCCGATCAACAGCGAGATGCGCGCGCCATAGATCATCCGGCTGAGTACATCCCGGCCGAGCTGATCTGTGCCCAACCAGTGCGCCGCCGAGGGTGGCTCCAGTCGGGTGGAGAGGACCTGCTTAAGGGGATCGGCTGGCGCGATGACCGGAGCCGACACCGCGATCAGGGCCAATACAATGATAAGCACCAAACCGGCCACGGTCAGTGGGCTGCGCCGCCAGGCCGGGCGGCGGGGCCGGGCAGGCGTGGTGAGTGTCTCAGCCATTGCGGATCCGCGGGTCAAGCCAGTGATAACCCACATCCACGACCAGGTTCGCAACCGTGTAGACGAGCGCCGCGAGTAAGGTCACACCCATCACCGCCGGGAAGTCGAGGTTGATCGCCGAGTTGGTGGCATAGCGCCCCAAACCTGGCCAGCTGAAAATGGTCTCGGTCAGCACGGCACCCGAGAGCAGGCTCCCAAAGGTAACCCCTATCGTTGTCACAGCAGGAATCAGAGCGTTGCGCGCCGCGTGACGCCATACCACCCTGCCCTGGCGAAAGCCCCTGGCCTGCGCCGACAGCACGTATTGCTGGTGGAGCACCTCGAGCATGCTCGAGCGCATCATGCGAGCGATAATCGCAGTGGAGAAATAGCCTAACGCCAGCGCTGGCAGGAGCAGGTGATGTACACTGCTCCAAAATGCCTTGTAGTCCCCGGCCAGCAGGCTATCCACGGTGAACAAGCCTGTGATCAGCGGCGGAGGCGGGATGAACTTGTCGATGCGGGCGCCGCCCGGCAACCAGCCCAGGCGGCCATAGAAGAAACCGATCAGGATCAGGCCCAGCCAGAAAATAGGAACAGACCCGCCGATCAGTGACACAATGCGTACAATATGGTCGGGCAGACGGTTGCGTGCTGTGGCGGAGACCACCCCGGCCGGCACGCCAATGAGGATCGAAAGTACAAGGGCGGTCAGCGACAGCTCAAACGTCGCCGGAAAGAAATCGCGCAGGTCAGCGGACACGGGCCGCCGAGTGCGAAGGCTGATCCCCAGGTCCCCCTGTATCAGGTTGGTGACGTAGATCCAGTATTGTTCGGCGACGGGCTTGTTCAGCCCATATTTCTCGCGGAAGGCATCGATCTGCTCGTCAGTGGCGTGGTCACCCAGCGCCACAATGGCTGGGTCGGTCGGGACGAGGTGTGAAATGCCGAACGTGATGATCGAAATCCCGACCATCACAGCCGCAAAGCCTACTAACCGTCGGAGCAGGTAAGAGAGTAGAGTCATGGCAGGCGCCTTACGGCAAGTGGCAAGATCACGCCGGCTAGCGAAAAGCCAGCCGGCGTGTGGGGAAATCTGTTAGGGGGATAACTAGGCGATCTTAACGATGGTCCAGAAGTCGGCAAAGCCCATCGGGTTCCACTCGAAGCCCTGAACAGTGGAGCGGACGCCGAACAGCGCTGCGGGCTGGTAGAGGACAGCATAGGGGCCGTTGTGCAGCACGTACTCGGTGATCTCCTTGTAGGCTGCCTCGCGTTCCGCGGCATCCGTCATGATCGCCGCGGCTTTCGCTTGGGCGGCAATGTCCGGATCATTCCACGAGTTACGCCAGGCAATGGAGTTCGCCTCATAGTCGGTAAAAGGCGTCACATTCGTGTCGGGGTCAGCAAAATCGGGACCCCAGTAGAGCAGCGCCAACTCGGCGCCCTGGGCGCGGTACGCATCCAGCAGTTCGGCAAAGGATACCTGCTTGATCGTGACCGTCATCCC
>Ga0180069_1000022_pt1 | contig 41243 bp, 42 predicted proteins | sample EasRivERM_16_10D_2_FD_121793 | JGI IMG/M metagenome (GOLD analysis project Ga0180069, IMG submission 121793) | Soil microbial communities from meander-bound floodplain in the East River, Colorado, USA - East River metaG ERMLT231B'_16_10D | ecosystem: Environmental > Terrestrial > Soil >...
GCCATCGGTTTTATTAATCGACGAAATCGACCGCGCGGATGCGGAGTTCGAAGCCTTCCTCCTGGAAATCTTAAGCGACTTTCAAGTATCTGTACCTGAGCTGGGGACACTCTCCGCGAAGCATAAACCGTTTGTGATTCTCACATCTAATAACACGCGTGAGTTATCTGAAGCGTTGAAGCGGCGATGTTTGTACTTATTCATTGATTATCCATCTCTGCAGGAAGAGTTGGCGGTCGTGCGTTTGAAGGTGCCTGATCTGAATCCGAAGTTGGCGCAACAGGCAGTTGATTTCGTGCAGAAGTTACGCAAAGCGGACATGCGCAAGTCGCCGTCCATCAGCGAGACATTGGATTGGGCGAATGCGCTTGTGGCGTTGAACGCGTCCCACTTGGATAAGGATACGCTGGAAGATACAATATCCGTATTATTGAAGCACGAAGCGGATCTGTAGAAGGCGAAACGGCAATATATCAATCCCCCGCCGCCGCCAACGCGACAGAAGCCCGATGAGTTCGGAAGGTTTTCTGGAAATTAGCATGTCATTGCCAGACCGATGAGGCGAAGCGATCTCCTCCTTAACAAAGGAATTGCTTCGTCAGGAAGAGCACCCTCCTCGCAATGACAATATTCAATTTTAGAGGTAACGAGAGATGAGCCAGCAGGAAAATTATACACGCCCCACGACTATCCAGGAAATGCACGAACGCATGAAGAATTTTGCAACGGCGGAGGGCTGGCAACGCGGTCTCGACTATAAACCTGATCCATCCGATGTGTTCATTGTCACGCCGCCAAAATGTGGAACAACATGGATGCAACAAATCGTTAACGGATTAAGGACGCGCGGCTCTATGGATTTTGATGAGATCAGCCGCGTTGTACCATGGATAAACATGGCTCACGATGTAGGCATTGACATTTATGCACCCCAGGTTGCCCATCCGCGCGCGTTCAAAACTCACAGCACCCTGGATGAAGCGCCAAAGGGCGGCAAATACATTATCGTTGTGCGCGATCCCTGCGACGCCCTCCTTTCAGATTACCACTTTTTCGAAGGCATGTTCTTTGAAAAAGGTTCCATCAGTCTTGAAGAATACGCAAGAGAGGAATTCATCCCCGGGCGCGAAATACATAAACATATCACCGCCTTCTGGGATCGGCGTAAAGATGAAGATGTTCTTCCACTAGCTTACGAAAACATGAAAGCAGATCTGCCGCAAACGATTGAAAAAGTTGCGAAGTTCATGGGCGTTCCCCTAGATGATGGATTGAAGCAAATTGTGTTGAGACAATCAGATATAAAATTCATGCAGGAACATAAGGATCAATTTGAAGATCATATTATCCGCAAGTCACGTAGTGCGGCTATGAGGCTTCCGCTCGACGGGCAATTACATAAAGTGAGAAATGGACAAGTCGGCGAATCCAGGGATCGTGTGTCCAATGAGATCAAGCAGGAGTTGGATGCCGTTTGGCAGGAAGAGATCACAGCGAAGATCGGTTTGAATTCGTATGAGGATTTGCGAAAAGAGTTATTGATTATGTAGGGACGGGGTCTCCCCGCCCGGGGCGAGATGACCTCGCCCCTACGAGGTACAAATCATGGAATCCCGTATCTTACAATTAATTGCAGCGTTGCGCGCGAGCGGTGTGCGCGTGTCCCTGGCGGAGTCTGCCGAGGCCTTTTCGGCGGTGGACTTGATGGGGATTCAAAACCGCGAGGAATTTCGTTTGTCTTTGCGTGCCACACTCGTCAAAGATCTAAAAGATATTCCAACTTTCGATAAACTATTCCCCCTCTTCTTTGGGTCGGGACAGCCGCCGATGATGGGCGGGAATCCGTCCGATGATATGACGCCTGAAGAAGCACAGATGTGGGCAGAGGCGATGAAACAGTTCGCGGAGAATCTCCGTCAGCGCATGCAAAGGCTGATGAATGGCGAGCAGTTATCCCGGTCGGAGTTGGAAGCGTTGGGTCAGATGGTCGGATTGAATCAGGCAGACAATCTCAATTATCAAAATTGGATGGCTCAACGTATGATGCGCGCGCTGGCATATCCCGAAGTCCAGAAGGCGATGAGGGAATTGATGGAGCAACTCGCGCAGATGGGCATGAGTCGTGAGCGCGTCGAGCAGATCCGAAATATGATCCAGCAAAATATGCAGGGCATGCGTGAACAGATCGATCAGTTTGCAGGCGAACGTATTGCCGAGAATTTAAGTGAGCGACCGCGTTCGGATAATGTGGATAGTTTGATGAACCGTCCGTTCCATGCGCTGTCGGATGCAGACAAGCAACTTTTGCAGCATGAAGTGAAACGACTCGCCGCCATGCTGCGCACGCGTATTGCGTTGCGACAGAAGCGCGCCAAGAATGGACAGATGGACCCGAAGGCGACGATCCGCGCCAACTTGAAATATCACGGCGTACCAATGGAGATCAGACATAAAGATCGCGTGCGCAAACCGAAGATCGTGGTGATCTGCGATGTGAGCACGTCGATGCGTTTTTGTTCGGAGTTGATGTTGAGTTTTCTTTTTGCGTTACAGGGGCAGGTGCGCAAAACGCATGCCTTCGCATTCATTGATCATCTTGAGTCGATCTCGGAGGATTTCAACAGCTCGAACGCAGACGAGGCAATCCAGTCTGTCTTATGGCGCATGCCCAGCGGACATTACAACACCGATCTCGGCTGGTCGTTGAACGATTTCCAAAATGAATACATGGATACGCTCAATAGCGGGACGACTCTGCTCATCGTCGGCGATGGACGCAACAACTATTATGATCCACGCCTCGATATTTTCTCCACCATGTCCCGCCGCGCCACGCGGACCATCTGGCTGAATCCTGAACCCCCAGCTTTGTGGCACGGTGACAGCGACATGCCGAAATATGCTCCGCTGTGCAGTAATGTATTGAAGGTCAGTAATTTGAGGGAGTTGGCCGCGGCGGTGGATGAGTTGCTGACCACGTAAAATTGATTGTGAGAAACGAGTGAAGATATCTTCAGCAAATCGCTTCTATTATCAATACCTATGCCAATTAAGAAGTAGGAGAAGGTTCAAAAACAGGATGAACCATGCCTGCGCGGGCAATTTGCTCGAAAATCTCAGCCAATAAAATGCCATCAGGTTTTTGTAGCAGTAATTTTATTGTTTCGGAAGCATATCTGCAACCGCGGAAATGGGATTTCAAATCCAGAACACTAAACTCAGGATTGTTTTCTCGATAACGCTGCAAGAGATGATGCATAACGTCATGATTACAAGGTGGTTTTTTTCTGAGGGGACTGGTAATATGAGTGCAATTTTATCTGCAGAGACGTTTTCATCTTCATAACATAAGGAAACACGGAAACACCATGGCAAAAATCCTAATCGTAGACGATGATGTCCAGACCACAACATTGCTGGAAGAAGTCCTTTCACTATACGGCCATGAGACCACTGTGGTAAACATGAGTTCAAAAGCCATCGAAGTGGCGAACACTGTAAACCCCCATGTCTTTGTGCTCGACCTGATGATGCCCGAGCCCGACGGATTTAAGTTATGCCGTATGTTGCGCGCAGACCCCAACTTCAAGCAGACGCCCATTCTCATTGTCACCGCCCTGGGAGATACCGACAGCCGAATCGTTGCCCTCGGCGCAGGAGCAAACGACTATCTCGCCAAGCCGTTCGAAATCGATGACCTGGCCTCAAGGATACAAAAACTGCTCGATCAGGCAAAATAATCCTGAAGGTTTTGGGGAATAGCACAAATGGATTTCGGAATATAATATCAAGCATTACGTGCGTTAATTCAGACAACCAAAATTCTCAAAAGCACCTTGGAATGTATGAATATGGCGAAAATAATGGTCGTGGACGACGACGAAGAATTTACAACTTTATATCAAAAATATCTGACGATGGCAGGATTTGAAGCAATCGCCGAAAACCATAGCTCAATGGCAATGGAGGTGGCAAATTCCGCCCAGCCTGATCTCTTTGTCCTTGACCTGATGATGCCCGAACCTGACGGCTTTCAGTTGTGCAGGCTACTGCGGACAAACATGAATTTTGTGCGCACACCCATCATCATCGTTACCGCGCTCAATGATGAAGACAGCCGGGTGGTTGCACTCGGGGCGGGAGCCAATGACTACCTCACCAAGCCTTTCCATATCGACGAACTGAAATCTCGAATTAATTCCCTGCTTGAGAGGGCCAAATAAGCCAGAGGCGATATGCCCAGGTATACGCCACTGTACAGTAATGTGTTGAAGGTAAGTAATTTGAGGGAATTGTCAGCTGCTATGGATACGTTGCCTTCGTCATAAGATACCAGCAAAGGAAGGTGCTGAGATGGAATTATCACAATGGTTTGACTATCAACTGCGCAGTACGCTCGATGGCTTCATTTGGGCTGTTCAGCAAGTGCCTAAAGAACGTTTGTATACGCTCCCGCCAACTCCGTTGGGAGAGTGGTCTGCGGATCAGCATGTCTTTCACATGCTTGAATACGAGGAAAGATTTGTCCTGCCAAGCATGTATCAATGGCTGGGAGTACCGGCCATAATTCCCGAGGAGAGTGAAAAGGGGATTGAACAAAGCCCACCTGAAATTGAAGAAAAACTATCACAATTTGAGCGAATTCGTGAGTCAGAGATCAGCATGCTTTCCAAGTTCGATCCGACAGCCTGGAATACAATACAGAAAACTACTTTCTGGGGAGAAGTAAGCCTCTATTGGCTTGTATGTAAAACCTATCAACACACAGCTGAACATACTCATAATGTTCTCAGTCTTACACTCTTTTGGGATCGAACCATCAAACATGGACATTAATAAGTACCATGCCCAATTTATAATGCAGGCGAAATTAACCACCTGCATGCCTTACTCCATGGAACGTACCGCTGATCATACAACCAATTCTAATCCGACCAGTAATGTGCTTAAGGTCAGTAATTTGCGGGAACCCGCGCAAGCGGTCGACGCGAGGCTTTCGACATAAATCACTGTCTGCCTGGAGATCACCATGCAATTTTTATTTCGCAGGTCTGTGTTAATTCTCGTTCTCGTGCTGACTTCTTGCGGTCCAACAGCCAAACCTGCATTATCACCTGCACCACCACTACCCACATCACTACCTACGCCAACTGCGACTGCATTGCTCACGCTCGGCAACTGGCATGACATGATCTATCATGAGCAGATGAGTCAAGTGGTGTTAGTGAATGGCGGACCCGAGAATGGCAAATCATCGACAGCACCTGTTGAGTTATGGGGCTGGTCTGGCAAGCAATGGACTTTATTGAGCGCAGATCCTAACGGTCCGCAGTGGCGCAATTTTGCCAGTGTCGCCTACGACTCCAAACGCAAAGCCTTGGTTCTGTATGGCGGTTTAACTGCAGAGCAGGATTTCGAAGATACATGGGAATGGGATGGCACGCGCTGGACGCAATTCAATGCTGAAGGACCAGGTCCGCGCGAGGCGGCAGGTATGACATATGATGGCGGACGCGAAAGAGTAGTTTTATTTGGCGGCGCTCAACGCAGTAAGGCGATGAATGACACCTGGGAATGGGATGGAGTTCAATGGACCAGAGTCTCCACAGATGGTCCAACCACGCGCTTCCCGGCTGGCTTTGCCTACGATGGGGCGCATCAAAACGTGATGCTATTTGGCGGACATACCTTTAACAATCAGGGATTTACAACCTATGCTGATACATGGACATGGGATGGGGTGATCTGGCAACAAATATCCTCTGAAGGACCATCTACAAGGGATGGTGCTCGTGCCATCTTCGTTCCAACTGTCGGTCAGATACTTCTTTTTGGAGGTGCGGAAATAGGCATCAGCGTAACAAACCTTAATGACACATGGCTATGGAATGGCGCTCAATGGAAGCAAGTGGATGTTGAAGGTCCGCCTGCACGGGTGCACCCTGCCCTGGCATTTGACGAGTCGCGCGGGGTGGTTGTAATGACTGGCGGATCAAACGGTCCAGGCATAATTCTTTCGGATACATGGGAGTGGGATGGACAAACGTGGATTTGTGCGAATAAATGTGAATAAGTTAAACCCTGAATCAGCGCTTGATTTTCTGAAAACAATAACGATCTAAAATAAAATTTTTCCGATTTTGGCAAAGGGAACACACCATGACCGATCCCATCCTCACCCAGCAACACGAAGAAATCCTTGAAATTGCGATCAACAGACCAGAAGCATATAATGCATTAAATCTAGATGTCATGATCATGTTGAGTAATGCGCTGGCATCCGCCGCAACGGATGAGTCCATCAAGGGCGTCATGATCACCGGTAAGGGCAAAGCCTTCTGTTCGGGCGGTGACGTGAAATGGATCAGCCAGCAGGCTGAGGATGCCGGGTCTACACTTCATCGACTCGCACCACAATTCCATATCGCCATCACCGAGATTCGCCGCATGGGGAAACCCGTCGTGGCAGCGATCAACGGCATTGCGGCTGGTGGAGGCTTTTCACTCGCGCTGGCCTGTGACTTCCGCGTGATGGCAGAGTCCGCGGTGTTACGTCAAGCCTACACATCGAGTGGCTTGAGCATTGATGGTGGAGGCACGTTCGCTTTGCCGCGCCTCGTTGGGCTGGCACGCGCCCTCGAGATTGCAGCTTTTGATCAACCAATCTCATCTGCTCAAGCATTAGCATGGGGACTGGTCACAAAAGTTGTCCCGGATGATAAGGTGGTTGAGGAGGCGATATTGATGTTGCAGGGTTTGGCAAAGTCTGCGTTACATTCGTTTGCATGGTCAAAGCGGTTGTTGATGGAATCATTCAACAACACATTGGAGACTCAACTGGAGTTGGAACGCCAGGGCATCAGTGATTGTGCCCGCCATCCCAATGGGCAGGAGGGCCTTAAGGCATTCCTTGAAAAACGCAAGCCGGTATTTTGAAAAAGATGATGGGTGGGATTTTGCGCAACCCGCCTATCACGTAAACATGGAAAGATTTCGCAAAAGAGCTGAACAAATTATCATCAAACTGGAGGATACAATGATCGTGAGAATGTGGCATGGCAGAGTGCCGGCACCCAAAGCAGACGCATACCGCGAATTCCTGAACCAACGCGCAATTCCTGATTATCAATCCATAAGAGGGAATATTAGCGTTCACATCCTTCAAAGAAATGAAGGCGATGTCACTCACTTTATCACGATGACATTTTGGGAAAGTCTCGAAGTCATAAAAAGCTTTGCCGGTGAGGAGGTGGAAGTCGCGAAATATTATCCTGAGGACAAAGACTTCCTGCTGGAGTTCGAACCGACAGTGACACATTATGAGGTTGTCGGGCAATCTTGAATCCGGTTTCGATCTGAATAATATTATCAGCTAACTGCAAGAGATGATCCATGTACATCATCATTTGGGAATATCAAATCAAACCGGAAAAACAGCCGGAGTTTGAAAGCATCTATTCGCCGAAAGGTGTGTGGGCAGAATTGTTCGATAATAGTACAGGATTTTTAGGTACAGAATTATTATGCGACGAAACACGCCCACAGCGCTACATCACCCTTGACCGTTGGGTGTCAAGGGATGACTATGAGGCGTTTCTTGCCCAATGGGATATGGAATACAAGGCATTGGACGCGCGCTGCGAAGGTTTGACGGAGAGCGAGTCCCTGATTGGAAAGTGGAATTCGGTATCACAATAATAAACCTGCCAGATCTTGGATGAGGCAACAGGGTGACTGTCACCGTTTGACAATCTTTCGTATGGGAATTTCGAAATATAATTTCAGCAGGGTGGTTGCACTCGGCGCGGGAGCCAGCGACTATCTCACCAAGCCGTTCCATATCGATGAACTTAAATCGAGAATAAATTCCCTGCTCGAGAGGATATGACAAATCCTTGAAGGTAACAAAATCTGTAAGGATATTCATATCCCCTTATGCTTGCCATCTCTTTCCATTTCCTGTAAGATAACGGTATTAGAAAAAGCAAGGAATCCTACATGCCAAAAATTCTTATCGTTGATGACGACATCACCATTACCGAGTTGATGAAAGCCCTCGTCAAAATGGCAGGCCATGAGCCCACCACGGTCAATGACAGTTTGCAGGCGCTGGAGATCGCAAAGTCTCTGGACCCGGATCTGATCACTCTCGATCTGATGATGCCAGGTCTGACAGGCTTCGAACTCTGTAAACTTCTGCATGACGACCCGGAATTTGCAAACACGCCGATCGTCATCGTCAGCGCGAAGGATGATACCGAAAGCAAGGAACAGGCCATTCAGGCAGGTGCAATAGATTACCTTACGAAGCCGTTCGGTCTTGAGGAATTTCTCAACAAAATAAAACCCTTTGTGACAAATTAAATAGACGGAAATGTTAGCCGCCGATCAACAGCCTCCCCCAAATTTACATTGATTTGAGGGAGACTGTTTTATATAAACATTGAATGCCTTTTTAACTCCCCATTTTCACCTACAGCTTCACTAAGGGCTCGTAAAATATGAACTTCACCATCCCACCCTGGATTCTCGCCACTGCGAGGGCATTCGTCTCCTGTCTGGCGCCCAAAACCTTCCTTCTACAATACAAGGAGTGCTTCCCAGCCTGCATAACAATTGAATAACGATTGAAACAAAACGACTTGCGTATTCGTCAATAAGAGTACAATATCATCAATCTGGAATGATTACCAAAGGAAATATGTTTGGGAACAGTATATGGCGAAAATTCTGATCGTGGACGACGACATACTTATTACGGGGCTGATGCAGTCTCTGGTTAGCATTGGTGGCCACGAGGCCATCATCGTGAATAACAGCACCGAGGCAGTTGAAGTGGCAAACGCAGAAAAACCGGACCTCATTACCCTCGACCTGATGATGCCGCATTTATCAGGCTATGACATTTGTGCCCTCCTGCGGGCTGACTCGCAATTTGACCAGACCCCGATCATCATCATCAGCGCAAAAGAAGATACGCAAAGCAAGGATAAGGCATTCACACTGGGGGCAACCGAATACATAACCAAGCCATTTGATATAGATTATTTTCTTAAGACGATCAAACGATTAACCTCCTAGCCCGCCCACCCAACCCTGCAACAAAACTGTAACGAACAATCCTGAAAAGGCCTGTTTGTTTTTCTTGTCGTTTATTATCTTTCAGCGTATCATTGCAGACATCTCAAGCGGAAGGCACAGGCACCAAAAAATAATCCATGGCAAAGATACTGGTAGTAGATGACGACAAAGGCGCGACCGATCTCATTGAAGTAATTTTGCTTTCATCAGGCCACGAACCGATTACGGTTAACGATAGTTCCAAAGCCATGGATGCGGCGGATCTAAACAAGCCGGACCTGATCCTGCTCGATCTGATGATGCCCGAACCGACGGGGTTTCAACTATGCCGCATGTTACGCGCCAACGCAAATTTTAAGACCACACCCATCATCATCATCACCGCGTTGGATAATACAGACAGCCGCGTTGTCGCCATTGGCGCGGGTGCAAATGGATTCCTTAGAAAGCCTTTCCACGTCAGCGACCTGACTGAAAAGGTCAGGGATTTTCTGGGGCAACCTGGTACACGTACGTAATAAGAGGCGGCAGGAAATCCAGAAATCGTAGAAGACCCGCAAGCCATGCCCCTCTCTTCCATCTACACAAAAACAATTCTTATACCTCAAAGCGCAATTGACGAAAACGGTCACGTCAACAACGTGGCCTATGTCCAATGGATGCAGGACATTGCTGTAGAACATTACACCTCCATTGGCGGTGTCGAAGCGCAGGGCTCCGATGCCACGTGGGTTGTACGCGAACACAGGATCGAATACCTGCTCCCTGCGTTTGCGGACGAAGAGATTGAGATCCGCACATGGATTGAGAATATTCGCCGCGTACGTTCTCTCCGGAAATATGAATTTGCCCGAAAAGTAGACGGGAAAATATTGGTCAAAGGTGAAACAGACTGGGTATTTATGGACGCAAAGACGGGGAGTCCACGGGCAGTGCCTGAGTAAGTAACAAAAATATTTACCGCCACAGACCCTAAAGGTCTTTGAGACCTTTAGGGTTTAATAATTTTTCATACACCCTTACCAATTTCTTTTGCGATTCGTGCCATGTGAATTTCGTCAATGCGCGTTCGGTGGCAGAGTCTGCCAGGCGCTTCGATAACTCAACGTCCTTCAACAGCGTCAACACTTTATGCGCCAGATCATCGGGATCATTCGGCGCGAACAACAAACCATCCACATCTTCTCGGACGAGTTCCCGCACGATCGGCATGTTCGATGCGATCAACGGGCGCGACGATGCCATATACTCCAGCACTTTGATCGGACACGCGCCTTGAGTCACATTGCGATCGTTCAAGCCCAATGGCGCAATGCAAATATCGGATTCGGCAATCAACGCCGGGATTTCATGATGAGGCACCGCGGACTGGACAAACACGCTGCCTTCCACCCCCAGCTTGCGGATGTGCTTCGATAAAACTTTTCTTTGCCTTGAGCGCCCCCTTCCAACGATATGGAGCCGAACAGCTTGCTGTTCAAGTATTTTCGGTAATGCCTTGATGACGATCTCGAGTCCCTGCCAATCGGCGAGTGTGCCAATGTATAGCAAAACAGGAGTGCGACCCTCACGACCTGGCAACGGCGACGCGGAAAAGTCTGAGGGGCTGACTCCGTTTGGGATGACAGTGATCAGGTTCCGGCTTGTACTGAGCCGTGTCGAAGTGCTGAGTCCGAGCGAGGCGATGTAGTCGCGTGTCACGTTTGAGGGACAGATGATCGCATCGCTTAAGTGCAGAGTCGCAATTTCCTGCTCTTTTATCTTGGCGAGCAAATCCGCATCGAGTCCGGGATAATGATATTTGAGTTCAATGGATGGAAGCCCATTGACTTCAAATAGGGTTTTATAGCCAAAACGTTTTTTGTTTTGCGCGAGATATAGCCCGTCCCAAATGTTACGATACTGCACGACATCGTAATTTGGATTAATCGTAATATGATTGAGAACCGCCTTGCCAAAATGGATCGCGCGCGCCAGAAAATTTTGGGTGAGGTCCTGGGTCACACGCGTGATACGCGCTCCTTCAATTTCATCTTCCGTCGGAAGCAAGCCGTCATTCGGCGTCAGGAGATGCACATCGAATTGGCTATTGACGAGCCCGCGTATATTGTGGAGAATATGTGTGGATGCACCCTTTGGGCTTGGTACAATATCAAAGGCAGTGTAAAGTACACGAGTCATGTTGGAATTATAAAGGCATAACGAATGGCGCACAGACGTCATTTAATGATTATTACACTTCAAGAAGCTATGTTGCCAAGGAGCATTAATGGAATCATTCATCTGTGTAGGTGGAATATTACTCGTTCTTGTTCCGATCATTTTCTTCTATTTACTCAATACGGCTCGCAAAAAAGTCCCTGCTGTAAATGCGCTGGGCAGGAAAAATTTGTTTCCCATTTACATTTCGCTGGCAGATAAACCGCAGTCCATTATTCAGGGAATGGATAAATTGAAAGTTGAGGCGCAAAAGACCGAGAAGACGGGCGATAAATGGCGTAGGATTCCCATGTTCATTTTTTTCGGCGGCGTTGGCTTGATGGCAGTTGATTTATTATTATTGTTGCTGGGATATATATCTTTTATTTTTATTATGGGTGGAGTTGCGCTATGGATTGCCGCAATTGTGATGGCGCGCGGCTTACGTAAAAGCGACCTGTATGATTTTTCCCCGCGCTACAAAGGCACACAAGATATTCTATTCACCCTGCGCGACGACCTGAGACCAAACTCCACTTTCCTCGGTCATCTCGATCTGACAGGCTCAATGCTCCCCGCCAAAGTGGCACGCACCGCCAATGACACGCGCAACCGGACCACCGAATATTTTCGAGATGAATGGCTGGCGCTGAAAGCCAAATTATATGACGGCAACATTATCCGCGTTTCCGCCATTCAAAAATCCAAACAGCGAAAATCCTACTGGAAGACGAACGCGCGCGGCAAGACAAAGATGAAGCCCGCCAAATTCAAAGGCAGTGAACACGATCTAAAAGTACGGATTGTTGTGAATCCTGAAGTCTATAAAATCGAACGAACCAGTCCCAAGTTCAAGCAGGGTTTGAACATCGGCAAATTCACGATCAGTCAATTAAGTGCGGAGGGCGGCATCATTTCATTTGTCGCCAACTCCCCGTTCGAGGAAGTGGAACATGAAAACATCTTACAAGTCATCCAATCTGCCTATACCCTCCTGCAAAGAAAGGCGGCGTAAATGAGTCGCAAAGTCATTCCGTTTGTTGTTGCATTTGTATTGGTATGTCTGGTCATGGGAGTATCAGGCGTATTCGCGTTCAGCGGCGCGGTCACTGCTGAAAAGTTTGGGGGTGATGTCGCCTGGTCTCAACCCTATTCCACTGCCGAGAGCATGAAGGTCATCAACCTCATGGGCGATGATCAGGATGAACTCTTCATCCAGAACACCACCAACGTCACACTTTTCGATGGCGGCGGGAACGTCTTATTGAGCCTGGATTATCAATACCCCAAGACCACGCTCGGCGATGTGAACGGCGATAACAAGGAAGATATTGCCGTTTTTTATCTCGGCGATTCGGGTTACGCGGTGGATACGATCATCAACGGTGAGACTTCGACTCTCGCGCAGAGTCTAAATATTGGATTGCCCGCGCGCATCGCGGTCATTCGCTTCGCTTCCGCGCCTCAAATTGTTTTGGGCGATACTAGCGGCGGACTCCTCGCTTTGAGTCTGGATGGCGAGCCACTGTGGTCGTATTCCGTTGGGAACGAAGAGATACGCGGACTCGATGATGCGCGGATTAACGGCGCTGTCCATCTTGCGGCAGCGTCACATAGCGGCGCAGTGGCGGTCCTCGATGGCCAGGGAAAGGCTGTTTGGAACACGAATCAAGAACAACTGCGGAGGATGCGCGCCTTCGATTTTAATAGCGATGGGAATAGCGAAATCCTGACAGGCGGCGAGTACGGCGCGTTCTTCGTCTATGACGCGCAGGATGGGACTCAGTTATACACACAAGGCATGGGACAGGCTGTCTCTGAAATCCGCGAAGTGGAATTAAATGGCGAGCCTTCGTCACGCGAATTTGTCGTAGGCGGAAAAGACGGCGGCGTGTGGGCGTTTTCGTTCAACGGTTCAACCGCGAGTCAAATGTGGTCGGGTTCGATGTCCGATAAGGTGAACGAAATTTCAGGCATTGATGTGAACGGCGATGGTTCAGAGGAGGCAGTGCTTGGCGATGATTCAGGCAGTGTCGCGATATTTACCGAAAACGGAACACGCAACAATCTTGATACCCACAGCACTGGCATCACCCGCATTGACGTTGGCAAACTGAATGGCGAACGCTATGTTGTGATCGCCGATAATTCAAGCGTGGATGTAAATAAAGTTAATTTCACTTCAATCCCTGGCTTTCAATACACACCGTTGATCGTGGGTGTAATTGTTTCGGCGGTGATATTAGTCATCGCGGCGATTCTTGCATCCATTCCGAAGAAGCCAGAATTGAAAGTTTCATTTCAGGATAAAAGTATGGAATCACTGAATGCCGAGCGCCGCATGTTGAAAGAATCCATTGCGGATGTGGAACGCTTGCGCAAATCCGGCGAGGTAATGGGTGACGCGTACCTGGCGCGCCTCAAACGCCTACGCGGCGATTTGGCGGATAATGAAACCGCGTTCAAAACGGCAGGTTTCCCAATCAAGGTGGAAACGATACAATGCCCCAATTGTGGCGGCACACTTGAGTTGGGCATGGATAAATGTGAGTATTGCGGGCAGGTTTTGTTATCTTAAGAGTAATTGGTAAGTGGTAATTTGTGGTGAAGACAAAAATTTAACGCGAAAGCGCAAAACCGCAAAGTTTTTTAGAATCTTTGCGCCTTCGCGTCGTGGCTTTTTAATATTCGCTATTCGACTTCGATATAAATCCGTTTGTTGATCGCGCCCTTACTCTTGTAATCAGCCACACGGATATGCCCCACCTCATTCGTATTGCGGACGTGCGTGCCGCCGTCGGCTTGCAGATCGAGACCAACAATCTCAATCGTCCGCACATGCGAAATGCCTTCAGGCAGAAGATTGATCTTGGTGCGAATCAGATCGGGGATTTGAAACGCCTCAGCGCGCGGCAGAATATTTACACGAATCTCACGCGCTTGTGCCACTTCTTTATTAATGGCAGTCTCGATCTCGCGCACCAGTTCGCCGCGCATGGTTTCAAATTCAAAATCGAGATGACCCTTGAGCGGTTCCATGTTCCCACCTGTGACCTGGGCACCATAATCCCGGAAAATGGTGCCGCATAGCACATGCAGCGCGGTATGCGTACGCATCAGTTTGTGTCGCCGCGCCCAGTCCAAAGTCCCGCGTGAGGCGGAGCCAGTGGATGGTAATGGCGAGGTCCCACCGAGAAAGTGCAGGATGTCGTCGCCCTGCTTCTTCACTTTGTCCACGACGTAAACAACGCCATTGACATTCAGCGAACCAAAGTCACAGGGCTGTCCGCCGCCACCCGGATAAAATGCTGTCTTATCCAAAACGACCGCGCGTTCTTCCGCCCGCACCGCGGTCACAGCCGCATCGAATTCCTGTAAATAGGCATCGGTATGATAAAGCTGTTCTGTCATAAAATCTCCATGCGGCAAGTGTACAGCAAATGATAAAATCGGCCAATGGACGAATCCGCCATTGACCGGAGACAAAGATGAATCAAAAAATTATTGTGATTGACGGCAAGACTTATCACAGCGTGGATGAAATGCCCGAAGATGTTCGCAGGAATTATGAAAGCGCCCTGCGAAATTTTGACAAAAATCAAAACGGCACACCTGATCTGTTTGAAAATAAAAATCCTTTTGCAGATCAAAACAAGAACGGCGTACCGGATGCGTTTGAGGGTCTGGCTTCATTTCAAGGTCCAACAACCAACGTAACGAGCGCCGCCAAAATTATCGTCAATGGTCAGGTTTACGACAGCCCTGAGCAACTGCCGCCGGATGTGCGCGCAAAATACGAACAGGCCATGGGAGCCATGGATGCAAACAAAAATGGGATCCCTGATTTTGTGGAAGGCATGTTCATGACTCCAAATCAGGCAAATAATGTCGCAACCAGTTTTGGGACAGCCAACCCGCAACCCGCTGCGCGCAACCCCTTCGACAACACTCAGGACAAGCCGATACCTGTCAGCTCAACGATAGAACCCGAATCATCTGGCGGCTGGATGCTGGCACTCGCGGGAATCATCCTGGTTGGCTTATGTCTGGTAGCCGCGGCGGCGGGCGTTTGGTATTTCTTTTTGAAGTGAAAATTAGTGTTTGATTAGAAGTTCATAAGTCGCTTGACTTCGATTTTGAATTTCTGTATAGTAAGTTGTGAGATAGATATCGGCACGGCTGCCCTACCGGCTAGGCGTGCCTTTTGTTTGTCAAAATACCATCCCCTTTTTTAAGGAGTACCAATGATCCAAGTCAATGGTCTCATCAAGGACTATGGCGCGCGTCGCGCCCTCAACAACATCACCTTCGACGCAAACCAAGGCGAGATCGTCGGCTTCCTCGGTCCCAATGGCGCAGGCAAAACAACGACCATGCGAATCCTCACCGGTTATATGCCCCCAACTGATGGCACTGCCGTTGTGGCTGGCTATGATGTTGTCGAAGAGTCGCTGGAGGTCCGCAAGCGTGTAGGATATTTACCGGAAACTGTACCGCTCTATACAGACATGACCGCGCTCGAATATCTAAAGTTCATGGCGGACCTGAGACACATTCCTAATTCAGAGGCGCGCGCCTATGAGACTCTGGAACAGGTCAATCTCAAAGATCGTGCGAACAGTTATATTGGCAACTTTTCAAAAGGCATGCGCCAACGCGTGGGGTTGGCACAATCATTGATCCATCGCCCTGAGGTGTTGATTCTGGATGAACCCACCATCGGTCTTGACCCTGCCCAGGTGGTGGAGATGCGTAACGTCATCAAGGAAATCGGCAAGGACCGAACCGTTTTACTTTCCACACACATTCTTACGGAAGCCCAGAACATATGTGACCGCGTGCTGATCATCAATAAGGGAAAAATTGTAGCGGAAGATACACCAGAGAATCTTCAATCAAAACTGGTGGGTTCACAGCGCGTCATTTTACGTGTGCGCGGCGACTCAGATGGTCTGGATGTCACAGTTAAGAAGGTGAAAGGCACCCGCGGAGTTGAGACCAAAAACGACGACACCGTGGAATTTGAGATCTCCTCTGGGCAGGATGTTCGTCCGCAAGTTGCAAAAGCCGTCATTCAGGCTGGCTATGAATTGATCGAAATGCGTCCTGTGGGTTTGAGTTTGGAAGAGATCTTCCTTGAACTCACGCAGGATAATTCAGGAAGCAAAAAATCGTAACGAGGATGCTATGAGAAACATTTGGACTATTGCAAAAAGAGAGTACGACCATTACTTCATCAGCCCAATTGCATACGTTGTGGCATTCATGCTTTTGTTAACTACCGGGATCATTTTTTGGATTTACGTGTCTGATTTTGTTCAGAACGCTTCCCAGCTATTTGGACAAACCCCGGATATAACACCATTAAATGGAACATTTGCATTCCTGCTTGTGCTTTCTGTGCCGGCGCTCACCATGAAACTGCTGGCCGATGAAGCGCGCATGGGAACCCTGGAATTGTTACTCACGGCTCCCATCCGGGATTTTGAACTGGTTGCCGGTAAATGGCTGGGAGGCATGTTATTTATTTTGAGCATCCTGGCCATCACGCTCATTTACCCAATCATTCTCAATGGAATTCAGATTGGTTCTTTCACTGTTTTAAACGGTCTGGTCTCGCCCAGCATTGATATGAAATTATTTCTATCTTCCTATTTGGGAGTTATCCTCGTGGCGGCCTCCTTCCTTGCGATTGGCGTAGGGATCTCGGCGCTGTTCACAAATCAGACCGCTGCATTTTTTATCACCCTCATCGCGTTCATAGTTTTGTGGTGGTTGATCGGGTTCCCTGCGAATATCTTACAGGGAAATGCAGGCCGGGTATTTGAATACCTAAGCATGCAAACCCATTTCAGCGATGCGCTCAACCGGGGCAGTATCAAACTGACCGACCTCACATACTTTTTCAGCCTGATCGCCCTCGGTCTATTCACGGGCACCGCGGCTGTTGAATTTCGGAGATGGAATTAATGAAGAACAAAAATAGTAATTCCGCCCGGCGTGCTTTTCCTTTAATCGCCATCCTCGTTGCCGTATTAGCCTGTATCGCAACTTTCCTACTGGGCATCACACGCGGTCTGGTCCAAACAGGTGTCTTCAATGTCGCGAACCCAGACGGGCTCACGCGCTGGATCTATATCAGCCTGGGTGTCATCGTTCTTGGTATTGCAGTTTACTTAATGCTTGAACCGGATAAAGTTCGACGGTTCTTAACCGGACGCCAGGCGCGCTATGGAAGCAATTCATTGATCATGTCACTTGCCTTCCTTGGCATCCTGATTGTTGGGAATCTGATCGCTTTCAACAATCCTGTCAATATTGCAGACCTAACAGAAGACCAGTCCAACACACTTTCCCCGGAATTATTGGATGCGCTTAAGACACTGCCGGAAAATGTGACCGCCATCGGATTCTTCTCTCAAAATATGGATACTACCAGCGCTATACAACTGCTGGATAACATCAAATCCAATAGTAATGGCAATTTCGAGTATCAATTTATTGACCCAGACCGCGACCCGCAAACTGCCATCCAGGCAGGCATCACCGGCGACGGAAAGATCCTGCTTCAAATGGGAGAGTATGAAGAGATCGTGGCGTTTGCCAGCGAAGAGGAAATACTCAATGGCCTATTGCGCCTTCTCAACCCCGGCGCCAATGCCATCTACTTCCTGACCGGACATGGAGAACATGATATAGAACAAGGTGGTGACGCGTCGATGACACGGGCGAGCGCTACACTGCAAACCAAGAATTATTCCGTGAAAACGCTCAACCTTCTCGCTGAGAATAAAATCCCGGATGATGCCAGTGTAATTATCATTGCCGGTCCGCAAATCCCTGTTTCAGAGAATGAGGTCAAACTGCTCAAGGATTACCTCGCCAATGGCGGCTCACTCATTGTGCTTGAAAACCCTAGAGCATTTACCCAGTTTGGTGAGGACAGTGACCCCCTGGCAGATATGCTTGAAACAGATTGGGGAATCACCTTCACTAATGATGTTGTCATCGATGTCAATAGCCCTGATCCCACAATTGCTATATCCGCCATTTATGATTCGGCTCATCCAATTTCACGAAACATGAATCGGGTTGGCGTCTTATTTCCATTTACCCAGAGTTTGAGGCTGGGCGAAGCACCGGAAGGCATTTCAACCACCAACCTGGTGCAAACCAATGAAAAATCCTGGGGCGAAACAGACCTCCAAAGTTTGACACAGGCTGGCTGGCCGCCCAGTTATGATGAAACCACGGAAGCCCAGGGTCCGTTAACTCTTGTGGCAGCTGGCGAAAACACAACCAGCAAAGGCCGCGTAGTTGTATTCGGCACATCCCAGGTTTCGATGGACACGATCTTTGACTCATATGGCAACGGTGATATGTTCATCAATTCAGTGGATTGGTCCGCCGATCAGGAAAATCTCGTAAACCTTACGCCCAAGACACCCAAAGAGCGCACATTCAACCTCCCTGGACAATTTCAATGGATCGCGATCGTTCTCGGTTCTGTGATCATTATTCCAGGCCTGGTAATTTTGGCAGGTATATCTGCCTGGTTTACACGCCGGAGACAGGGATAGACCAACATGCGTCGCCCTACTGTAATTTATTTTCTGCTGTTTTTCACACTGCTGGGCGTATTCTTATTTCAAAAATTTCGCGCACAACCCGCAGATGCAGATATCGCTGATATTGCGGTCACATTCGCGCCTGAGGATGAGATCGAGTATCTATTCGCCAGTGAAAACGGCGCACCTAAAAGTATCCATCTGGAGTCATCGACAGGTGAAATTGTCGAGTTGGCGCGTAATGCAGAAAATGCCTGGGTGCTGATTCTGCCCTTCGAAGCCGCGGCAGAACAGGGGTCGTCGGAAGCGGCGGCGAGTCAGATCACGACCATCCGCATTATTGACCGCCTTCCGGATATCAGTCCAAAAGATGTTGGCTTGGATGCGCCTCAACATAAATTGATCGTGAAATTCACGAATGACGTGGAACGAATCGTTGACATTGGTGTTGTCACTCCAACAGAAAGTGGATATTACGTGCGCATTGAGGGCGAGATCATGATCGTAAGCCGAAGCGCGATCGATGCGTTGATTGGACTCTTGACCAACCCGCCATACGCCGAGACCCTGACTCCCAGCCCCATCCCGGCTACTGCGACCGAAACCCCGCTTCCCATTACGCCCGAGGCTGGCGCGGCGACAACTGAAACTGCCACGCCGACCCCGTAACATTTTCAAGACTGATACGTCTTAAAACAGCAACGAAAAAGTATTGAATTTTGCCTCAAAAAAGTGTATTCTGATAGAAAAAAGAAAGCAGATGCGAATCGAATGGATGTAGACAAGATATTGATGGTCGACGAAGAAGAGGAATTTCCCGCGATTGCGCGGCTTATTGAAACAGGCCGCCAAAAGGGATATATTACTCTCGATGATATTCTGCACTTCTTCCCTGAAGCCGAACAGGATGTTGAACAACTCGAAGAAGCCTTTTCGGCACTATTAAGCGCGGGCATTCCATTTGTGGAGGATGCAACCACCGCAGAACCGACGGAGGATGAGCTTGTTGCGGTGGAGGCAATCGAAGAAGAGCCCGAAATTGACGCCGCGCTCGATGACTACCTCGCGAATATAGATACAGACGATACGATAGGTTTGTACCTCAAAGAGGTCAGCCGGGTCCCGCTTCTGACTGCAACAGAGGAAGTGGCACTTGCCCAACGTATCGAACGCGGACGTATGTCCCGCGAGGAATTGGCAAAAGGGAATGCCAGTCCGCGCCGGCGTCTTGAATTACGCAAACTGATCGAAGATGGCTGGGCAGGACGCGAACATCTCATTACAGCCAACTCTCGTTTGGTGATTTCGGTCGCCAAGAAATACATGGGACGCGGTGTGCCATTTCTGGATCTGATCCAGGAAGGGAATATCGGTCTCATCCGCGCGACAAAAAAGTTTGATTACCGCCGCGGTCATAAATTCTCCACGTATGCTACGTGGTGGATCCGTCAGGCTGTAACCCGCGCCATTGCCGATCAGGGACGCACCATCCGCGTGCCGGTACACATGGGCGACCAGATCAATAAATTATTGCGCGTGCAACACCAGCTCACACAACGTCTCGGGCGCGAACCGAGCGTGGAAGAACTGGCAGAAGCGCTGGATGTTCCACCGAAGAAAGTGGAGAACATGATCCAGGTGGCGCGCCGTCCGCTTTCGCTGGAAACGCCAACCGATGATGAAGAAGATTCGGTGTTGGGCGATTTCATCGAAGACGATGAGGCTCCCCCGCCGGACGACACTGCCACATATAACCTGTTGAAGGAACATCTTGGCGAAGTGTTGAATGGCTTGCCACCACGAGAGGTCCGCATCCTGCAATTGCGCTACGGCTTGCTCGATGGGCAAGCATATACGCTCGAGGAAGTGGGACGCAAGATGGGTGTCACGCGTGAACGTGTGCGACAGATCGAAGCCCAGGCATTGAGTCGGCTGCGTCACCCGTCCATCCGGCGCAAGTTGCGCGATTATTTGGGCGAGTAAACAGCAAAATCAGAAAAGCGACATCGGAAGGTGTCGCTTTTTAGTTTAAAATCATCCCATGAAAAAATATGCCGTGCCAGGTATACAGAATATCTACTTTTGTATCATTTTCCTTCTGGTGCTTGTTTCAGGTCCCCAAATGCTTAGCGGGGATAGCGACCTGGGGCGGCATTTGGCTCTCGGCAATTATATTCTGGAGAATCATGTCGTGCCATCCCGCGATGTATTTTCGCATACATTGCCTGACCAGCCCCGCCCGCCCTATGAATGGCTTACACAAGTTCTCTTTGCACTTGTTTATCGCCTGCTGCATCTCGATGGGATTATTTTGATGACAGCAATCGTTATAAGTGTTACTTTTGCTCTACTTTATAAATATGCAAACGACAGATGCGGTTCCCCTGCGCTTGTGCTGGCGACTGCATTCCTTGCGTCGAGTTCATCGAGCATACATTGGTTACCTCGCCCACATATTTTTACTTTCCTGTTTTTGGCAATTTGGATCGAAAGATTGGAAAAGCTGAGAAAAGGCGAAACAGTCAGGCTGTTCATATTTCCACTGATGATGTTGTTTTGGGCAAATATGCACGGTGGCTTTGTTTTCGGTATCCTTGCCTGGGGAGCGTATTTCGCGGGCTGGCTATGGGAGCGAATAAGAAATAATGCGGTTTACCAAACAGGGCCAAGATTTTTGATCGTCGGAATTTCAGCGCTTATTGCAAGCGTCATTACCCCGGATCTCTGGCATAACTGGGAAGCCATTCTCAACAATGGAAATGCCTATATCCTCAGCCGGACAAACGAGACACTGCCTCCTGATTTGACATATCCTGCAACTGTTCCATTTCTTATCCTGCTATTCACGACTATTCTATTATTTCTTATTCATAGGAAAAAACTTCCAGCCGCCCACTTTTTCCTGGTTACTGGTTTTGGATTTATGTCAGGGCTGATGGCAAGGAATATTCCGCTCTTTGCGATTGTCGCCACTCCTGTTATCTGCGAATTAGCCGTCAATTCACTACGCTCCATCCAAGCCTGGACACAGATGGAAAGACGATTTGCGGTCTTTGACTCAAAAACCAAGACACAGGTTCTCCCAACCTTAATGATCCTTTTGACATGCGGATATTTTTCTTATCATTTTGCGCGAACCGGCGAGTCAATTTATCAATTCAATCCACGAGTATTCCCTGTTCAAGCGGCAGACTGGCTGGAGACGAATCTTCAACGAGGCAACATGTTCAATGAATTCAATTGGGGCGGTTATTTGCTCTTCCGCTTCAACGGCATGCAACACGTGTTCGTTGACAGCCAGAGCGATTTCTACGGCGAACCTCTACTGAGGGATTATGAACAGATCATGACCGCCCAGGGAGATTGGCAAGGAAAGCTGGAAACATACAGGATAAGTTGGGTAATTATCCCTAATAATATGCCGCTGACCAAGGCTCTTTCAGAAAGCCAAAAATGGAGGCAGGTCTATCAGGACAACACAGCAAAGATATTCCAGACACCCTAGCTACAACACGGCATCGATCATGATCGCCAAAAAGATGAACACCAAATATGAGCTGGACCATTTATACATACGCCACGCCAGTTTATTGCCGCCATGTTTCCAAACAGCCCAGGCGGCGTAGAGCAATGCCCCGCCTAGCACCAACGAAGAGATAAGATAGAATGTTCCGGCAAGATTAAGGATGGGGAGCAACAAAGTAACGATCACCAATTCAATGGTGTAGACGAGAATTTGCCTGCGGGTTTCCAATTCACCGCGTACAACAGGCAGCATGGGCACCCCGGCATTTTCATAATCCTTCATGCGGACAATTGCCAGCGCCCAAAAATGCGGAGGCGTCCACATAAAGATGATGGCGAAGAGGATCCAGGCTGTCCAATCGAGGTTGCCGGTCGCCGCGGCGTAGCCAACCATTGGCGGTATTGCCCCTGCCCCGCCGCCAATGACGATATTTTGCACAGTTGCTTTCTTGAGCCACAGACTGTAAAAGATCACATAATAAACAATGCCCGCGAGCGAAAGCAACGCGGCGAGTCCGTTTACAAAACAGGCGAGCACATAGTAACTTACCAAAGACAGCCCCAGACCAAACGCAAGTCCTTCAGCATCTGTCAAGCGCCCATCCGCAAGCGGACGTTTGGCAGTGCGTTGCATATTCTTGTCGAGTTCGCGATCAATGAACTGGTTCAACGCGCTGGAACCGGCGGCGGCCAACGCCCCGCCCAACAATGTCCACATGGTCAAAGCAGGGGCTGGCCAGGCTTGCGCGCCGATCACCAGTCCACCGTAGGTTGTGATCAACAACAAGCCAACGATCAACGGTTTGGAGAGCGCGAAGAAATCCCTGGCGCGTTGTCTTCGATTCTGCACGATAAATTTTGATTCAGCGGTAGCCAATACACCGGAAGTGTAGACAAGTAAACCCAGTGAAACCCACAACGCGATCGTTGTTAACCTATGTAAAACAATGAGATGTTCCACATGCGACTGGGTCACTTGAATCGCGCCCACCAGTGCCTGACCAAAAAACATTACCGTCAGAATTGTCGTAAGCGGCAATAAGGTGCGCTGATCGCGTTGTTCACGCCAGGCTTTACGAAACACAGCCACCATCACAACCGACGCAACACCGACAAGCGACATATGCGCGAGTTTCATCCAACCTAGCGGAGCAGTTGGAACACATACAGGCCAGCCATCACAATATGCCCAGGCGTTTGTCACTGTCACGCTGCGGCCTGCCACTGTGAGAGCAAGAACTGCAACAAACAACACGATCACATAACGCGAAAAGGATGACTTAAGGGAAAATTTCATTTTGTGTCTGCTTCCTGCTTCCGGATAAAGAATGGATAACCCATAAATAAGATGGTCGCAAATGTAAACCATTGCAAAGCATACCCAAAATGCGGACCTTCTGTCAACTCGATTTCAGGCTGAAAAGGGATCGGCGGCTCGGCATCTGATTCATCGGCATTCACCTGAATATAAATTGGCAAAATTGGATAAGGCAACTGTTCGGATATTTTCTTCACGTCGGCATTATTCCAAATCTCAAGCCTTGATCCATAAACAGGCAACGCGTCAGCGACTCCGCCAATGGCTGGCTTGCCCAACCCAAGCCTGATCTGCCCTGTTACTTTTACCTCGCCCGCCTCATCGTACTTGCGCCAATCTGCGGGCGTGGAATTGCCGTCAGCGGGGATCCAGCCTCGGTCCACCAGAACAGCCGTTCCCTGCGAAAGAAGCGGGGTCAGTAGATGGTATCCGTATTGCTCACCGTAGTATTGATTCCGGATCGCAATTTGATTCTCGAAATCATATTCTCCGATAAATTGAACCGGCCGCCATTCCATCGTACCGACATCTTCGGGCTGTTCGTGATTCAAATCCAACAAAGTTTGTGAGCGCGCAGATTCGACTTGTATATTAAAAGCGCGGCGTTGTTCGAGCCTGTCCAATTGCCAAACCCCAAGGCGGATCAAAACGAGGGTTCCAGCGATAACAAGCAAAGTGGCAAACCACCATTTGCGGGAAAACATTTTAAGCAGGAGCATTTTCATTTTTCTTGGCAGGGATCACAAAACTATACACCGCGATCAGAATGCCAAGCGGCAGACCCGCGTATAAACTGCCATAAATTCGCGTGCCAAGCGTGAGAGCCTGACGGACATCGAGTCCAAAGTAATTGCCCGCCTGGAAGGAACATTCAAATGCCATGTTCTGTTCTTCATTCAGCTCCAGCCGCGCAGACGAATTCGCAGGAATCCATAACTGACCCAATTTATGATCCACGTTATCTTCGTTCACCATGACCAATGTATCGCCGACCACAAAGATCATATCCAGGGGAATGGATGGCGGCTGCTCACCACGCGCAACTTTTTCGGCGGTGCCGACCGGGATGGTGAGAACAACTTCCTGCGGCGGGCGGGCAGTCTCCCGCAGAAAGATAAAAGAAAATTCACTGATCGCCACACCGACCACAATACCGATCAGCATTGAGATAACAATACGTTTAAGCATTAGCAATCCATTTCCATTATTTCAATATCAATTTCAGATCATGCACAACATCTTCCACCGGCGTGGCGAACCCAAACGACACGCGCATATTGCCCTGCCGGTCGATCAACGTCACCCGCGCGGTATGGTCAACAATATACCCGGCGGCGGACGTTCCCTGCACAACCTCGCGGTACACACCATAATCCTGCCAGACCTTTTGAAGATCATCCAGCTTACCACTCAGCCCAACGAACGCCGGGTTGAAATTATTAATATATTCCTGGACGCGCTCAGGCGTATCGCGTTCGGGATCCACGGTCACAAACAGAACTTTCACCTGTGACGCATCTTCTGCATTGAGTTCTGCCAGTGCAAGTTTCAATTCCGCCATCGTGGTAGGGCAAACATCCGGGCAGGATGTATACCCAAAAAAGATCAACACGACGTCACCCCGCATCTCACTCAGCCGAAAACTGTTCCCGTCCGAACGAGTTAATTCAATCTCAGGTGCAACGGGATACGGCTCGTCATAAGTGGTTCCTCTAAAACTGGCAGGTTTTGCAAAAAACATGACTGCAACACCGACCAATACAATAAACAAAAAAGAGCCAATCCCAATGAGAAGTGTTTTTCTATCCATATTTTCCTTATGCGCGCGTGTGCTGCATCCTCTTCCATGCAACTTTAATCATACACCCGAAAATCGGGGCGACCCATGCAGGTCGCCCCGATTTTTATTTTTCTAATCCGTTTCTTATGGGATGTACTTACTACTTGGCAATCGTTCCGATGAGGTACAGCGCGGGGTAGAAGAAAATCCACACCACGTCCACGAAGTGCCAGTACACCGCGGCGGCCTCGACAGGATAATGCTTCTCGTCATACAATCCCTTGCGGGCGTTATTCATCACAATGAGCAGGAAGATTAAGCCGGTCAATACGTGGAAGGCGTGCATGCCTGTCATCATAAAGAACGCTGCTCCAGGGGCGCCAGATGATGGAGTCAGTGGGACCACGTCGCCATGTTCGCCAAACAAAGCAAGGACGAACTCCGCAACCGCTGGAATACCACGCCACTCCACAACGACCACACCAAGGAAGAAGAAAAGCCCCAATACCAGGGTAATCATTGTATTGGTGATAAATCCCTTACGATCACCATTCTTCATCAAGGTCTCGCCGCGGTTCATAAAGAAGGACGAGATCAACAAGACCGCAGTGACGAATAAGCCCAGGTTTTGATTCAGATGCGGGTGAGTCAGACCGAGCAGGTTAATCCGCATTACCATCAAGCCGCCAAAGACGAAGGAATCCGAAATCAGGAACAGCCATAAGCCGAGACGATTCGTGGCGGTTTTGTATTCATAGGAACTTTCATCGGCGTCGTGATCTTCGGCATTGAGTTCATAAATGTGCATGTAGTAGTACACCACGAGCACAGCTTTGACCAAAGCGATCACGACCAGCAAAGTCGTTGAATTAAATGTGAGCGCAATCCCAAACTCAATTAGTGTCATCACAGCCAGATATACAAAGATGAACACGCCCTGACCCAGCATGGATGATTTTTCTTGTTTATGTGTCATGAATCTTTTCCTCCCCTATTAATGGTGCTTCTTGCCCGCAGAGGCAGAGAATTCGACATATTTTGATCCAGCCAGACCATAATCATATGGCTCGCCGACAACTTCAAATGGGACTTCATAATTATGAGCCGGCATCGGGGATGGGACCTGCCATTCGGGTGAACGCGAGTTCCACACATTGCCGGTCGCCATTTCGCCTTTCTTCATGCTATAAAAGAAGTTGATGAAGAATATCAAAACGGAGATAGCAATACCGAACGCACAGATAGTCAGGATAAGATGTGCGCTATCAAACCCAAGCGCAGGATCATAATCCGCAATACGTCGGCGCATCCCACGTAGACCGATGAACATCATGCCAAATGTCAGCGTGAGGAACGAGGGAGTCATCAGCCAGAAATGCACCTTGCCCCAGAACTCGTTCATCCGGCGACCGGTCGCTTTTGGGTACCAGTAATAGATCGCCGCGAAGAATGGGAAGACAAACCCACCGAAGATCGTATCGTGGAAGTGTCCAACCACCCAGTAGGTATCATGCAAATGGAGGTCAACAGCCACCATCGCATTTGGAGGCCCAGTGATACCGCCGAGAAGAAAGACGAAGATCGCGCCTAGGACAAAAAGCATTGGGGTGGGTGTTTCGATCTTGCCACCCCAAAGCGTGGCGACCCATGAGAAGAACTTCACACCGGTCGGCACTGCCACAAGCATGGTGCTGTACATGAACGGCACACGCAAATACTCGTTCATACCGGAGGTAAACATGTGATGCGCCCATACGACAAAACCAACCAGCGCAATACCGAGCGATGACATCGCAATCCAACGATAGCCAAACAAAGGTTTGCGGGCAAACACAGGCAACAATTCAGAGATCACTCCCAAACCGGGAAGTACGAACACATACACAGCCGGATGCGAGTAGAACCAGAAAAGGTGCTGGAACAAAACCGGGTTGCCGCCTTTTGCAGGATCAAAGAAGCCCATCCCAAACAGACGCTGGAACATCACCAACTGAAACGAAAGACCAATCAACTGGGTGGCAGTCAATGCAATAATTGATGTGGCGATACCAGCCCACACAAAGATCGGCATCCGCATGGCAGTCATGCCTTTCGCGCGCATACGGAGCACAGTTGCGATTACATTCAAAGCGCCAAGGATGGAAGACCAACCTGCAGTGAATACTCCAAGAAAGAACATCTGCATACCCACAGGCGCTTTCGCAGAAAGCGGAGGATAGCCCGTCCAGCCTGTGTCAAAACCGCCGAGGACAAGACTCATCAACATGAGAACCGAAGCAGGTACAGCCACCCAATACGCAAAGGCATTCATGCGCGGGAAAGCCATGTCGCTTGCTCCCACGAGCAACGGTACAACATAATTAATAATGCCGGAAACGCCCAGCAAAATGGAGATAATCATGATGATGCCATGCAATGACATGAGCGTGTTATACATCTGCGGACCGGTTTGACTGAACACATTGAACTTGGTTGGGTCAGGGTTCAGAAACTGAAAACCAGATGCCGCCAGTTCAGTGCGGAAGATCAGTGCAAACAAACCACCCACCGAGATCAACACCAAAGCCGTCACCGTATACTGAATACCAATGACTTTATGGTCAAGTGAAACGCTAAAATATTTCTGCCAGCCGGGCTCATCTTCGTGATGGTCAGGCGTATCAATGCCACGCGCCCACTTCATCCAGTCATCCATCACGCCGACACCGGAAATGAAGGAGATCACACCAACCAATGCACCAAACACCCAGGCCGGCTCGCTAAAGAAGAACCTGGCGACAAACAATTCGTTTCCACTCATACCCATCAAGGCACGAATTCCGGTGACGAACAACGCACCCAGAAGTGTTCCTACTACCTGCCAGACCAGACCACGCGTGATGCCGCGATAACCGTAGAGCCCAAAGAAGAAGGCTGATACGGCGAAAAGGAGCGTAAATGCTGAAGGTATTGAACCAACCAGGTTGGGTCTGGCGGTCTTAAGAACCACGGCATCCAGCCCCAAACCGACGCCATATCCCACCGCACCTGCGATCAGCAGAAGCAACAAACCACTTCCAACAGTATTCTTTTTGATCATTTTTGAATTTCCTCCGCCAGCTACTTCAGCGTCTTGATATACGCGATAATGTTCGCGATTTCTTCATCAGTAAATGGATAGACCGGCATCGTTGGCTGGAAGCCCTTCACCACTTTTGCCTTCGGGTCTCTAATGGATTCGGTCAGGAAGGCGTCATCAGCCGTTACAGTCGAACCATCCTCCAACTCAACTGTTGACCCAGACAGATTGAACCATGTCGGTCCGAGTCCTGCCGCACCGTTAATCGAATGACAAGCCGCACAGCCATTCGCGGCCACTAATGCCTGCCCCCTTGCCTCGGGTGTATCCAACGCCGCGGCTTCAGCCTGCCGTTCAGCAACCCAGGCTGAGAACTCCGTTGTATCCACAACCTTTACAGCTTTTTCCATTTTATAGTGCGAAGTTCCACATAACTCCGCGCAACGGACTTTGTAATCGCCAGTCCGCGTCGGTGTGATTCGGAGTTGGGTCACGCGCCCAGGCACCAGGTCCTGTTTGACGCGGAATTCAGGCACCCAAAATGAATGGATCACATCGGTCGATTCCATATTCAAGAGTACGGCCTTATCCACCGGCAGGTACATTTCTGTAGTTGTGATCCCATACTCCGGGTATTCAAATTTCCAATCCCATTGAATGCCGGTCACTTTAACAACCATCGCATCCGGGGAACTGCGGATGGTCCTGGCCAAATTCCCCGCGCCCAAATACGCAAAGAGCACCACCACAAACAAGGGAATGACAGTCCAGGTGATCTCAAGCGGGGTATTCCCCTCAATATGTTGCGCATCGGTGGTATCACCTTTTTTACGTTTGAACACCACCAGGCTATAAAACATTGGAACCACGATCAAGGCAAAAAGAAAGGACATGGCTTTCACTTGCAAATCCCACATCCAGTCAATTTCACCTGCCTGGGCACTCGCCTCCACAGGCATCAAATGAGCGGCATCCAAACCCACAAACACGAGAAACGCCACCACAATGACCAAAATTCCCGCAACTACAAAATGTCTCATACGTTCTCTCTCCTCAAACAAAATGAAACGGAACCGCCCAGTCTACAACCGTCCAAATTTACCAAACTTTCCTTTATTTGTCACGAACTGATTGCGGATGAAAACCCGCATCGAACCCAAACCGGAGGCTGCTCCTACTTAACCAGCCACACCCAACGCTGATAGCACTTCCGCGCTATGCTCCGCGGGGCGCACATTCTCAAACACTTTTACGATATTTCCGTTACCATCGATTAGAAAAGTCGTCCTCAATACCCCTTCATAAGACTTGCCCCTAAATTTTTTTGGACCCCATACTTCATACAAGTCGCAAACTTTATGCCCTTCGTCCGCCAAAAGCGGGAATTGCAACTGAAACTTTTTCTTGAACTTCACATGCGAGGCAACATCATCCGGACTGACACCTAATACAACAACGTTCGCATTTTCATAAGCGGAATAGTCATCTCGAAAATTACAGGCTTCCTTTGTACAACCCGGCGTATCATCCGCCGGATAGAAATACAACACAATATTCTTTCCGCGAAAATCGGAAAGTTTACGCATCACATTTGTATCATCGAGCATTTCAAATTCAGGCGCAGGGATTCCAGCTGAGATTGGCATGATCTGTTCATCCTCATTTTTTCGCCAATTATACTCTCGTAACAACAAATACGACGCATCCTCAGAAGCGCCGTATTCAAAATGCAAAGACTTCCAAAGTCTCCTTTACGATCTACTTCAAAGTCCGGATGAACGATACAACCTGCCAAATCTGCTCATCAGTAAGAACACCTTTCCAGGGAACCATCGAGGTGCCTTCCTTACCGGTAGTGATTCGCCAGAACAGATAATCATCATCAGCCTGAGTCTGAAATTCAGCCAGATTCTTGGGAGCAGGATCAAGCGCCGCGCCGGCAGGACCATCACCATGACCAGTATCACCATGGCAGGTAGCGCAGTTTGTTTTGAAAACATCCGCACCAGCGGTAGCCGCATCGGGACCGAGCGGGTTTGTCTTACCTGAAAATTCAGGGGGGACAGAAACCAATGTAGCAACAGGCTCTGCTCCACCGCCACCACACGCCACAAGCACGAATGCTGTAAGCATAAATACAACAAACAGGACTTTCCCCATTACAAACCTCCAATTGAAATTAAACGATCGGGGTTTTATCGCTTCACACCAATTCTAACAGTGACCTAAGTTACACAAGTATATAACAAGTGGAAATTTGCATATACAGATGGATTTTCTTTTGGCAACATGTTGGTTTCGACACCTGCACTTGCGTGTGATTTGCTTGGCAAATTATACAAGTGTACGTCGGACGAACACCGCCTACTCAACCAACGGTATATCTCTGAAACAAAAAATGCGCTCCTTTTTGAGGGGCGCATTATTAATTACGCGGTACGAAATATGCAAGATAATTCTTTACACGATTATCTTCGCTGACTTGAACGCACCTTCCATCGCATCAATAGTGGCGGGCTTGATGAGCACCACCGTTGCGCCAAGCTTCATCACCTTGGTGCGAGTCTCTGGCTGGTCATCGGATGTGATCACAAACACGGGCACATTCAACAATCTTGGCTCACGCTTGAGATATGCAAGTATCTCAGTCCCATCCACGCCGGGCATGTTGATATCGAGGCAAATAAACTTTGGCGTGAAGCCGCCCCCCAACATTTCCATCGCGGAGCTTGAGCCATATGCCACACGGGCTTGAAACCCCAACACTTCCAGCATTTGATTCAACGCATTGGCAGTCTGACGATTGTCGTCAATAATTAAACCTTCATCCATCTAATCCTCCAAAATGACGGTGCCCATCACAGACACGTCGTAACCTGTCAGTTGAGAAACAGCTTTTCGAAAATCCGAATCAGCCAGAAGGGAGAAAAGAGGCGCAAGCAATTCATCATCCGCAAACTGTTTCGGGATCACCAGATCATAGCGTTCCTGAAACAGCGGCACAAAATCCAGATCCAATGCCTGTGCAGCAGCGGCGATTCCGAGTCCGCAATCAGCACGACCCGAAGCAATCGCCGCGGCAACACCAAGATGAGTATACTCTTCCTGATTATAGCCAACAATAGACTCCGGCGATATTGTCATTGATTTCAAATGATAGTCCAATAGGACGCGCGTACCGGCCCCGCGCTGACGGTTCGCAAACTGGACTTTGGGACTGGTGATGTCCCTCAAGCTTTTGATGCCCTTTGGGTTACCCTGCTTTACGATCAAACCCTGTTCACGCCCCACCAATGCGACAACCTTGACTGGAATATTCGGCATATACTGACGAATGTATAAAACGTTGTATTTGCCTGTTTTAGGATCGAGAAGGTGCGACCCTGCCAGATGCGCCTCGCCACGTCGCAACGCGACCAGCCCACCTTGCGAGCCTACATTGGCTGAGACAAGTCTTCTTTCATTTTCCGATAAAAACTGCGCAATTAGATCAAGTGTTAAATCATGCGAGCCAATGGCAAAAATCGTTTTTTCAATTTCACTCTTGCTTCGATAAAGCCGCACTTGAATCTTTTCACCCGCTTCAATACCCTGTTTGCCACTTGGGATTAACGCCAACCCATCCGCTTGAACGAGTGAGGTGATGACTCCTGCTCCACGCGATAAAGGTGCAGCAAGAAGTTTATCGCCAACCCTGCCTACCACAACTCTTACAAAATCATCATCACCTGCCGGGGAGACAAGTTTGCGCGTGAGAATTGCGGTTTCAGTCTGCAATTCATTCGGTCTCCGCCCAAGCCATTTTGCAATCATTGGTTCAACGAAAATATCAATCGTGAGCGCGGCAGAGACCGGGTAACCGGGGACACCAATAATCGGTATGTCATTGCGAGCGCGTTCGTTGCCCGAAGCAAGCTCCTCTTCCAATTTGCGATTTACGATTTTGGATTGACGACTGATTAAACCCAGGATGACGGGATGTCCAGGGCGGACTGCGACGCCGTGAACCAGGAGTGTTCCAAGTTTTTCAACGACTTTGGCAGAGAAATCTTCCGCACCTGCCGATGAACCTGCATTCAATAGAACCAGATCATGGTCCTGTGCGGCATCCAGCACCTGCTCACAGATCAAATTGAAATCATCTTTTGTGATGGGATACCGCGTCGGCTCACCGCCCATCGCTTTGACTTGTGCCGCAAGCACAAGCGAGTTGTACTCGAGAATATCTCCTGTTTTGAGTTTGCTGCCAATGGGAACTAATTCGGTGCCTGTTGGCAGAATTGCCACTTTTGGTTTTCGTGCGACTTTGATTTCCGGATGTCCAGAAGCTGCGATGGCACCCAGGTCAACCGGGCGCAGGGTATGACCCTTTGGCAGAACTAATTGTGTCGCGACAATATCCTCACCCAGCGGACGGACATGACTCCACGGCGCAACCGCCGCACGAATACGAATGGATTTCGGCGCGCGAATGTCCTGCGTGATTTGTCCATTTTCATCAAGTGATTCAGCATTTTCAATCGGTATCACCGCATTCGCCCAGTTCGGGAGTGGATCGCCGGTATCCACATATTGTGCCTCGGGTCCAATCATAAGCGTCGCTGGCTTGGACGGCATTGCGCCGCCCGTTGAAAGGGCGCGCACGGCAAACCCATCCATTGCGGAGGCATGGTAATGCGGTGAAGAAACCTTTGCCCAAATCGGCTCGGCGGTGACGCGCCCCAACGCATTCTCATCGAGAGGAATCGGCTCAACTCCAAGCACACGCCAGAGATTGGATTCTTCCAACGCCTCTCTTAATCGAGATTGCGCTTGAGGGAGGGGAATATCGTGGAGATATAATGACATTAATATTTTCTTTGCCACAGATTCCACTGATTTTCACAGATTGTTATTAAAAATCCGTGCGAATTCGTGAAATCCGTGGCTAAAACTTACATACTATGAAACACTATCCATCGCCGCGCCAAGCCGCTTCACAATTTCGTCCACTTCTTCTTCATTGATCGCAAGCGGAGGGGAGAACGCCAGCGTATTTCCGACAGGACGGCTGCGCAGTCCACGCTCTTGAGCAGCTTTAAAGATCTTCATTGCCAGCGTTGGATCGGCAGCTTTGGTCTCCTTGTTGGAAACGATCTCAACTCCACAGAGCAGGCCCATTCCACGCACATCGCCGACAAAGGAAAATTCAGAGAGGGTTTTCAAACCTTCAAGCAAACGTGTGCCAAGTTCTTTGGCGCGTACGGGATAATTATCTTTTTCCATCAACTCAAGGTTCTTCAATCCAACAGCACAAGCCGTCGCGTGACCTGAATAGGTGTAGCCATGCATATAGGCTTCAGACTCGGCCGCAGATTCCATCGTCTCGCGAATTTCGTCCGAGATTTGGATTCCGCCTAATTGGGCGTATCCGCTCGTGATGGCTTTGGCGAACGAAAGGATATCCGGCTTGACGTTCCAATGCTTGAGGGCAAACCACTCCCCCGTGCGGCCAAAGCCTGTGATGACTTCATCGGCAATAAACAACACTTCATACTTATCGCAGATAGCGCGCACCAACGGGAAATAATCATCCGGCGGGACGATCACGCCTCCAACTCCCATCACAGGCTCAGCAATGAACGCCGCGACCGTATCTGCACCTTCGCGCAGGATCGCTTCTTCGAGCGCCCGCGCCGCGGCTTGACCAACCGTCTCACCCGCTTTGATATCACCATCATAGCGATATGGATTCGGCGCAGGAATGTGCACGAATCCATCCACCGCGGGACCAAACATCGTTTGATATTTTTCGAGTCCGGTTGCAAACGTCGCCGCGAGGGTCACACCGTGATATGAACCCTTGCGCGCAATGACTTTATATTTCGTCGGCTTGCCTTTGCGCTTCCAATAGTAGCGCACGGTCTTGAATGCGGAGTCGTTCGACTCGGATCCACCGGAAGTAAAGAATGTGGTGTTTAATCCAGCGTAGGCAAAGCCCGCTAATTTATCAGCAAGCTGAATGGAGGGTAGATTCGTCATCCCTGAGAAATTGGATGTGAATGCCAATTCCCTCATCTGGTCATATGCGGCTTTGGCAAGTTCCTCACGTCCATATCCCACGTTGACATTCCACAGCCCCGCCATACCATCGAGAATCTTCTGCCCATCCACGGTATACAGCCACACGCCTTCCCCGCGCTCGATCACAAGCGGGTTGGCATGCGACTTCGGATGATACACAGGATGCAATTGTCTTTTATCTTTCTCAACCCAGTTAGTCATGTTATCTCCATTTCAACTACGCCTCGTTGGTCGAGTAGGCGGCAGGATTCGATACGTCTTTGCAAGACCACTCAACCACCGCTGTATCGAGACCAACAGGTTATCAAAAGTATTTTTGTAACAAGATATCTTTGCTTACTGGTGGTCTCGATACACCCTTCGCAAAAACCGCTCAGGTTTACTCGACCACCGACTATTTCTTTCTTCTTTCTTCTTTCATTCAACCATGTAACAGGTAATACGAAGCGCCGCACGAAACCACGCTCCACACCCTACCCAATCACTTCCACATCATGCGGACCCGACTCCTTCAGTCCCGCGCCGGTCATTCGCACAAAGATCGCATTCCGTTGAAACTCTTCCAGTGTATGCACGCCGCTATAACTCATGCCTGATTGTAACCCTCCGACCAACTGAGTCAACACCTCACGCGCCTTGCCGCGATATGGGACCGCCGCCTCGACGCCCTCCGCCACATATTCTTCAAGTTCCTCCTGAGTTAAATCATTGCCTTCTTTTTTGTTGCGTTCAATATTGGCTCCCAATGATGCCATACCGCGCGAGGCTTTATAACGATGGCCTCTGCGGGTCATGATCATGCCCGGGCTTTCATCTGTACCCGCCAACATCGAGCCGATCATCACGGTCTGCGCACCGGCCGCGATGGCTTTTGCAACATCACCCGATTGACGGATGCCACCATCGGCGATAATGGGGATTTTATTCGCCTCGGCAGCTTTTGCACATTCGATCACCGCGGTCAATTGCGGAACTCCCGAGCCCGCCACGACTCGCGTAATACAGATCGAACCAGGACCAACTCCGACTTTTACCGCATCCACCCCCGCGTCGATCAAGCGCTTCGTACCGTCTGCTGTCGCAACATTTCCACCGATGATCTGCGCCTTCGGAAAATGTTTGTGGATATTTTCGATCATATCAATTTCCAAACTCGAATCGCCATGAGCGATATCCACCACAATACAATCCGCGCCCGCTTCCAATGCGGCTTCCACACGGCGCACTTCTTTATCCCGCACACCAACCGCCGCGCCCACCATCAAACGCCCGCGTGAGTCTTTGGTGGCGTTGGGATATTGCGTTACATTCATAATATCCTTCAAAGTCACCAACCCCGCCACACGTCCCTCCGGATCCACCAAAGGCAGTTTCTCGATGCGGTTCTCATGCAACAACTTCTCGGCATCCTTCAATGAGATCGAAGGCGATGCCGTCACCACATTTTTATGCATCACTTCACTAACAGGTTTGTCATCCTGATCCTCGAACAACAGATCGCGCGTCGTTACAATACCCACCAGCGTCCTGCCGCCATTCAAAATCAGGATCCCGCCTGTGCCGGTTTCATTCATCAACTTTTTCAAATCACCAACCGTATGGGCCACGGTCATGGTGATCGGGTTATCCACAATAAACGACTCCGCTTTCTTCACGCGCTGGATCTGCCGCGCCTGTTCATCGATCGAAAGGAACCTGTGGATGATTCCAATACCGCCCTCACGCGCCATCGTGATCGCCATCTCGTATTCGGTCACCACATCCATGTTCGCCGAAACAATCGGAATCTGCAATGCGATCTGATTCGTCAAACGGGTTTGGGTTGAAAGCATACGCCGGGAATTAACATCCGAATATTGCGGCACCAGTAAAACGTCATCATATGTCAAAGCCGTCTCATGTAAAATTTTCATATCGCCTCCAGACTTCCGAAGGCTTAAAGACTTCGGAAGTCTTATTAGAATAAGCCGCCCGAATTATAATGCTTGACGATGAGTCCGTATGTTTTTCTGTGGATGAAAACCACGCTTCACTTCGACTAAGCTCAGTGCGGCGCATTCCAACCCTTGAATTGCTCATTCCAAAACGGACATTTGCCTGCGTTGAATCAATGTCAGTCACAGAGATGCCTGATGGACAGGATCAGTTACCGGCTAAGAAAAGAAGCGTGATGTCGCTTGATAAATGCTTGGGTGTTGGAATTACATATAATATTCGCCCTGAGCGGAGCGAACGATAGTGAGCGCAGTCGAAGCGCAGGGTTACAAGTTACTCGCCCTTCGTCTGCGCTCCTCTCCGCTCAGGACGAAATAACCGAGGAGCCAACATGACAGTTACAGCAGTGATCGGTTCGCAATGGGGTGACGAGGGCAAGGGCAAGGTGGTGGATTATCTCGCCGAGCGCGTGGATTATGTGGCGCGTTTCAACGGCGGGAACAACGCCGGGCATACGGTGATCAATGAGTTTGGGACGTTCAAAATTCATTTGGTGCCATCCGGGATTTTTGCACAGAATACAACGGGACTCATCGGCGGCGGCGTAGTGATTGACCCCGCAGTGTTGCTCGATGAAATTGACATGCTCAACAAAGCGGGCGTGAAGGTGGACGGACGTTTATGGATTTCACCTCGTTCGCACTTGATCATGCCTTATCACAAAATATTGGATGGACTCTACGAGGAAGCCAAAGGCGCAGGCGCAACCGGGACAACCCGCCGCGGCATCGGACCCGTCTTTGCGGACAAGGTCAGTTACAACGGCATCCGCTGGACGGATTTCACGAGCGACGCGTTTGAGTCGCGCTTGCAGATGCAATTGGAATTGAAGAATAAGATCATCGTCGCGTTGGGCGGAGAAGCGTTGGAGTACGAAGAAGTACGCGACACCTATCGTGGATATTATATGCGCGCGAAGCCATATCTGCGCGAGTTGTTCTCGTTGGTGCAGGATGGCTTGAAGGCAAATAAACACTTTTTACTCGAACAGGCGATGGGAACATTTTTGGATACCGATTGGGGGACCTATCCGTTCGTGACTGCCTCAACGACAATTCCATCCGCCGCCTCGGCTGGGCTTGGAATCCCACCGCGCTATATTACGAATGTCATTGGCGTGACAAAGGCATACACTACGCGTGTCGGCGCAGGACCACTGCCCACGGAGATACTTGATAGGCATAGCGCAGAGTATGAACAATTTGGTGAAGTCGCCGCAACCACAGGACGCATTCGCCGAGTGGGCTGGCTGGATCTGGAGATCGTGAAGACCGCCGCGGAACTAAGCGGTGTGACAGAAATCTGTTTGACAAAGTTGGATGTATTGAGCGGATTGGAAGAACTTCAAGTCTGCGTTGGCTACAAACTGAACGGCGAACCTGTACGCTACTCCGATGTGGATGCCTATGGCTTGGATAAAGTGGAGAAGGTGTATCAAACTGTCAAAGGCTGGAAGGAAGACATCAGCAAGGCAAGGTCATTTGAGGAACTGCCCGCGCACGCGCAGAATTATGTAAAGATGATCGAGGAAGCGACAGGCGTCCCTGTGAAGTGGATTGGGGTCGGTCCTGAACGCGATGCGACGATCAGAAGATAGTCACATAAATGGTAGAATCAAGTCACCATGAAACTTCCCGACACAGCCAGAAAGATCATTTCACGGCTTGAGGAAAAGTCAAGCTATCCTGTGCAGGTCGTGGAGAATAAGAGCCTTCCCGTATATTGGTCACTCCGTTTGGAAAAGCCTGAGATTGTCAATCCATATCGCTCGCATGGATTTGAAGCGGCGGGGAATGAACTGTCCCGGATATTTGAATCTGTTCCAAATGATGCCGCGCACGATTATGAACTGGTGGATGAAATATGAATAGCAAATGTCATTGCGAGACGGTGTTCTTCCGTCGAAGCAATCTCCTGTTAAACGGGAAATCCTTATCGAGTAGCCGTATCCGCTTAAATGCGGATTGCTTCGCAGCGTGCGCTCGCAATGACATGGCGACAAGAGGGACACAATGAGCCGCAAATATCACTTCAGCACCAATGGCAACGCGGATAGGATTCGGGAGGCCTTGAACCTTTTGGATGGTGCGATCCAAACCATGACCACTGAGCCAAACGGGGATATTCAGATCAACTGGAAGCCAACCTCGAAAACGAATCCGATTGAGAAGATCGCGCAGGTTTTACAGTCTGGTAATTTGGATGACAGCATTTTGCTGCTCGAATTGTTTTTGAGTGATGCGCCAAACGATGAAAACGTTTTATACAATCTGGGCATGGCGGTCAGTGAGGCGGGCGGGTTGACGCGCGCCATTAACCTGCTCACGCGCCTGGTCAAACAAGCTCCCGCCCACACGAACGGACGCGTGGCACTGGGCATGGCATATCTGCGGGCAAGAAAAACAGAAGAGGGCATCAAGGAACTGCAAACCGCCGTTTCGCAGGAACCGGATAATCTTTGGGCACGCAGAAATTTAGGCGCGGGACTGATGCAAGCAGAGCGTTTCCACGAAGCCGTGGAGCATTTGCGCCGCGCCACAGAATTAGCTCCTGCAGACCAAGCCGCCTGGTTTGGCTATGGTCAAGCCTTGCAATCCAGCGGGGAGACACTCGAAGCGGACAATGCCTTCATCAAAACCATTGAACTCGATGAATTCAGCGAGATCGCCGAACATGCCAGACAGGCGCGGACACGCATTGAAGAGAAGTCGTTTCAAGGCACAAGCCCAACCCTGCGTATGGACGCAGTGATGTATTGCCTGAGCGCGTTGGAGAAATTTACGAAGTTATCGCCTGAGCAGGTGAAAAACATTGGAGTTGAAATTGCCCTGCGCGGCACACGCGGCATTGACGTGAACAGCGCTGAGCAACAATACAGCCTGCGCAGCATGGAGGGAAATTTCAGCGGCTTGTATTTGGTGTGTTTGCAGTACGTTGCCTTTCAGAAAATCGCGCCCGAACAAAATATTGGATTCGATTTGAGTGCGGAGTACGAAGCCGCCTTGAATTTATTTAAGTCCAGGTGACTTTCACCTTAATTTACGATGCAACACACATCCCTGGGAAGTGGATCGTGGTCGGTCCTGAACGGGATGCGACGATACGAAGGTAAAAAAATGGGCAAGAAAAAGAGTAAGAAACTTAGCAATCCTTTTTCGACAGGTGGCGGTGGCGGACATTTTGAAGCACAAGTCCAAGCGTCATTTGTTGCGCTCATGCTAACGGCAGGATCTGCGCCTTGTATTCCAAATTTGCCTATCAGCAAAATTAAACTACAAGGCAAGTTTGCTGGATACGATACAGATGATTTAATTATATTTGTCGAGAAACCTAGCAGTAATCAGAAACAAAAAATTCTAGGACAGATAAAGCACACTATCAATATCACTGAAAAAGACAGCATTTTCAAAGACGTCATCCAAGCTGCATGGAACGACTTTAACAACGATTCTCTTTTCTCAAAAGGAATCGACGTTATCGCCCTTATCACGGGCCCATTAAGCTTATCTGACATCAATGACACACGCACCATCCTAGATTGGTCAAGGCAATCGGAAACCGCTGAAGAATTTTTCAAGAAGGTGGAACTCACCTATTTTAGTAGCCGAGGAAAGCAAAACAAACTACAGGCATTTAGGACAAATCTAAGAAAAGCCAACAACGGCAATGCAGTTTCAGATGAAGCTCTTTTCGAATTTCTAAAACATTTTCATGTTCTTGGATACGACTTAGATTTAATATCTGGAGTAACTCTATCTTTACTTCATTCGCTACTTGGTCAATACTCACAAGAAAATGCATCGTTTCTCTGGGCACGTATTGTCGACGAAGTTCAATCTACTAACAAGAATGCAGGAACAATTTCGCTCGAAAGTTTGCCACCCGATCTAAAAGTTATCTTTGCTCAGAAACCCTATGCGGTTATTCCTGATGAGTTTTCAAAACCCCAAATATCGTCCGCTAAACCTGACTGGAACCAGCTTTCGTACTCATCCGATTTGGCAATTGCCAACCTCCTAGGGTCTTGGAATGAACAAGCCAAATCTGATCTCGATATTATCAGTCAGCTTACCAGTAAAGATTCTGCCTCTTGGCTAGCCAACATGAGGGAAATTCTACATCAGCCGGCAAGCCCACTGATACTACGAAATGGGAAATGGCATGTTACAGCGCGAATAGAATTATGGCAGCAGCTAGGAGCAAGACTTTTTGATGATAATTTAGATAGATTCAAGAAGTCTGCCGTCAAAATCTTGACCGAACGAGACCCTCAGTTCGACTTGCCAATTGAAGAACGTTTTGCAGCTAGTGTGTATGGAAAAGTGTCCGCGTACTCGCCAGAAATACGAAAGGGAATGGCTGAAAGTCTAGCGCTCCTTGGTAACAAACCCAATTATTTAACCCATTCCTCACAACATAAACCAAGGATGACGGCAGTTGTCGCTGTTCGTGAAATTCTTAATAACGCAGACTAGGTATTATGGGGTAGCCTAAATGATTTACTTCCTATGCTTGCAGAGGCAGCTCCTGATGAACGGAATGTGTCAATGATTTGAGACACGGAAATCGAGAATTTAGTCACTCGAAAATGGGAGTGATTATTTGTGGACACAATTCGTGTACAATGGGCATAGCCCCAAACGAAACGGGAACGGC
>Ga0180069_1000023_pt1 | contig 40560 bp, 33 predicted proteins | sample EasRivERM_16_10D_2_FD_121793 | JGI IMG/M metagenome (GOLD analysis project Ga0180069, IMG submission 121793) | Soil microbial communities from meander-bound floodplain in the East River, Colorado, USA - East River metaG ERMLT231B'_16_10D | ecosystem: Environmental > Terrestrial > Soil >...
TCGAACGCCAGTCGCTAAATGGTTTTGTGGTATTAATAGTGCGCCTCTGTTTGTTTGGTGTGTTTGGCGACACTATTTTACCGAACACTCAGAGGCTATTTTTCAGAAACCTACCCTTGTAAGAATCTCCACACCCCATAGTGGATGCTGTTCAATCGTCTGCTGTTCTCCGGCAGTCAGCGCTTCAGTTTTTTGCAGCAAAGATTCGGGAATGCGGATCTCGCCGATGTTGTGGAGGAGCGCGCCCAGTTCAAGCGCCTCACGTTGAGTCGCGGAAAGTTCCAGGTGGTCAGCCAACGCCATCGCCGTTTTTGCCAGCCGTTGCAGCGACCCACTCTCACCCGTGCGCGCCTCCAAGGCTCGCACCAAAACGTCCACCACACTACGATTTGAGACCTGGACGCGCTCTACCATCAGATGAAATACATTTCCGAGCATCCCGATCTCATCGCGGCTGGCAATATGGACGCGGGCGCTCAGGTCACCTCGACCACCCGCCGCGCAAGCCCTGAGAGTTGCGTGACCGGTTGGGTGATCTGCCGCGCGATCAACAACCCGGCTACAAGTGCCAGCAGCGCGCCTGCTAGCGAGTTTAGATAAAGCCGCCGACGGACTTCGGCGAGTCTGTTTAAATAAACTTCGACGCGGTAATCTACATCCAGCACGGCAAAGACCTTGCCCTGCGCATCTCGAATCGGCGCGAAGGCGGTGATCCAAGTGCCGGATTGATTATGGTAAATATCCGTGTAAGTAGGAACTTCCTCACGGAATGCACGGTCCAGCGGTTCCACCAGTTCAGGCACAAGCGCGTAAGGTTCTCCGGGGAGTCCAGATCCTCGACTCGTGACCATGAAGTGTGCCAGTCGATTGGCAGCCTCGAACCCAGTCAATGTATAAATGGGAGTCTGAATCTGGTTTTCATCCTGGATCATCGCCAGCGCCGTTCGAACGCGCTGATAAGCCTCAGTGTCCTGGGTCAGCGTGTATTCGACCTCCGCATGGAGCTGCGGGTCCACCAACAGCGCGCCCGTACGCGCAATATTCAGCAGCAAAGACCCCAGATTGTCACGCAATTCCTGCTCCTGCGCGCGATACTGTAAGAGACCACTCAAAAGAATTCCAAGAGCAGTCATCAGCAGGAAGCTGACGCCCAGCCGCCAGGAGAGCCGCCGCCAGACTGGCAGGCGCGCCTTTTTAGTTAGCTTATCTTTTTGCATATTAATCCCCTCCACCTTTCGCTACTGTCAGTTCAGAGACGTCCCGCTCAAAGAATAATTCCACGGACCAATCGAGTACCACTCGAAGGCGAGCAGCCAGCGTCGGGAGTTTGAGCATGTAGACGACCTTCCACCCAAACCAAGCCAGGAATCCAACCAATTTGATTCCCAACAGGTCTGCCACTGCAGTCCTTCGACTCAGCGGCACCATTTCGCCCAACACTTTGAAGCGGAAGGGGCGCTTCGGGCGACCTGTCAATTCGGCCTCGATCACCGACGCGAGCGCCTTCGCTTGAGGGACAGCCACCTGAGCAGTCGCCACGTAGGGCGAGCCAGTGTGAGGATCAATTTGCGCGGCATTATCGCCCAGTGCATATACGCCGCGCGCCCCCTCCGCCTCGAAATATTCATTCACCTTCAACCTGCCATCTTTCACCTTGACGAGAGGCAGATCGGCGATAACCGGGCTTACGCGATTCCCAGCGGTCCAGATAACGCAATGGCTGGGGATGAATCGTCCATCCTGTAATTCGAGACCTTCCGCGGTAACTTTCGCAGCGCGGGCTGTTTCCAACTCGATACCTCGTTTCAAGAGTTGATCTTTTGTATAGGTAGCCAAATTGGTGGCGGTTTGAGGCAAGACCGCGCTACCGACCAGAACGAGGCGGATACTGTCTCGATGAATCGAAGGGTAATGTCGAAGCAGAATACCTCGCGTTAGTTCCTCTAGTCCAGCCATTAACTCCGTGCCCGCGTGTCCGGCGCCAACTACAACAAAAGTGAGCAGGCGCTGCCGCACCCATGGGTCATCGGTGAGGGCGGCTGACTCAAAGAGGTTGATCACATGATTTCGGATCAGAACCGCGTCACCCACTCCCTTGCAAGGTAATGTATGCTCCGCGGCTCCTGGAACCATTGCCATGTTCGGAGTCGCTCCGAGGGCAAGCACCAGTTTGTCATAGTGCACTTGCTGACGGAATGGAGACCGGCGATGGCGGACGATCACCCGGCGCCGGTCAATGTCAATGGATTCAACCGACATCTCGCCGAATTCGATTTCCCAGGCGCGGCACAAGGGACGGATCGGATAGAGAACATGGCGAGTCTCGACTGCGCCGGTCGCGGCTTCCGCCAGCATGGGCGTAAAGAGAAAAAAGTTTTGTTCGCTGATCAGCGTGATATGCATCGGTAAAACCCCAGCACACCGTTTTGCCAGTTCCATTGCTGTCGTGACCCCGGCAAATCCACCGCCGAGAATCACGATGCGCGGAGCCAGCGAGGTGGAGGGCCGCGCCAGCACTCTACCTGCCAGCGGACCGATGTTTGCCCTGAGCGAGATCGAAGGGGTCAATCCTTGTGTCGTTTCCATGTGTTCCATTCCTTCCAAGCGCTAACAAAGTAACCAACATTGCATAATGCGACAACGTTAGATAATTATTCTGGTCTCCAGGCATAACGGAAAGTCACTCCCAAAATATGCCAGCCTGCCAGCAGAGTTCCCCGCACAGTACCACTAACTTTGGATTGACCGAAGCGCCGATTACGGTAACTGACGGGCACCTCAATGATTCGCGCGCCGCGCTGCGCAGACTTGACGATCATCTCGGTGGGCCAGCCATAGGTCATTTCTTGCATGTCCAATTGCATCAGCAATTCCTTGCGAACAGCGCGATAGGGTCCCAAATCGGTGATCGAGAGTCCATAAAGTATGTTCGTCAAACGAGCCGCCAGCCAGTTGCCAAAGCGTTGTTGGAGAAGCATCGCCCCCGGCTCGATATAACCCAATGCACGTGAGCCAAGTACCATATCCGCGCGGCCCTCGTTTATCGGCGCAAGCAATGATGGAAGATCTGAGGGTGCGAAACTGTGATCACCATCCAAAAAAATCAGCACATCCGCATTCCGCGCTTCAGCGACTCCCGCGGCGCAGGCATAACCATATCCCCGTCGCGGTTCGCTAACCACTTTCGCTCCTGCCTCAAGCGCTTCCTGCGCGGTCGAATCCGTAGAACCATTATCCACCACGATCACATCAACAGGCGCGGTGGCACAGACCTCTTCTACCAATTGACGAATGTTCCCTGCTTCATTCAATGCTGGGATGATGACAATAACCGTTGTCAACGTTCATGCCCCCCATTGATAAAATGATGAATTTCATTTTGTAATAAAAACTGACGCGTGTGGGTCGCGTTTGCTGAGTCAAGTTCTTCGATTTCTTTGATCAATCGTGAAAGTGATGCAATATCATCTATGTCGAACCAGGTGGGTAACGTGACCAGATACAAGCCTTCTTCTTTCGCCAGTGCCATGGTCTCTGCCGCGACTGTAGGTGTGCTCATGTGAACTTCGTGCAGTAAACGTGGCGTTGGTTTTTTTAATCCGATCAGATAGTAACCGCCGTCATCACAGGGACCGAGAACAACATCCGCGCCATCAGATAGCACATTGAAAGCTTGAGAGAGATAATCGAGCGGGAGCGTCGGGCTGTCGCTGTCCATGATGACGGCGTGTTCGTAACCGCGCGATAAATACGTGGTCAGGGCGTGGTCGAGGCGTTCGCCAAGATCATGCCCTTCTTGCGGGATCAACTCGAAGTCCGGAGCGACGCGTTTGAAATAATCCCGTTCATCGAGATAGGCGATTACGTGGTGCGAGTTGGCCACCTGCCTCATTTGATCCAGCGTGTCGAAGAGAAAACTCTCATACAGCGCGCTTGCCAGTTCCGGCGTAAGAGGCGGGGAGAGACGCGTCTTTGTTTTTCCCGGTATAGGACGTTTGGCGACGACGATCAAAGCGTTTGCGTTATGTTGCATAAGACGCCTCCAATCGCCTGGACGTTCTCTGGCCAAGCAAGGCATAGATCCACGGAACGCCTAATACAATTAATGCCAGTAAGGGTTCCAGCCAGATCACCGTTTCAGGTTTGTGCGACATGAAGGGAATGACCAGTTGAATAAAAATCAGTTGTTTACTCATAACCCAAAATCCAAAGAAGAGGGCGAATCGGCGGCTGCGCACCGGCAATAATGGTGCGAGGCTGATCAACCAGATGCCATACCATTGTTGAAACCACAGGCAGGTGACCAGCAAATAAAAGGCGAGGATATTGAACGCGGTTTGGAGAAAGTCTTTAGTGGATTCTTGTTGTTGGGCGCGGAGAGTTTGGATCAGCGTGAAGATTGCCAGCAGTCCCAAGGCGCCGAGGCTGACCAGGCGTGCCGCTTCAGACCACCCGAGGGCAGGTTTCAAAATCCTATACATAACGGCAGGGATAGAGGTTGTAAACATCTGCATACGCCGCCCAATGCTGAAAGTTGCCATGCCGTTCCAAAAAGGGATATAGGCGATCATGATCAGAAACGCGCCCGCCAGCGACGTTTTGACAATAAACCAGAAGCGGGACTTGAGGTTTTCCAAACTGCGATAACCAATCAGTATCGCGGCTGGGATCAACAATACTGGGATAAACTTGATCAGCGTTCCGGCAACCAAAGAAAGGGTTCCCAATGAGTATTGCTTCTGACTTATCAATAAAGCTGCCAGCAGAACCCAGAAGATCATGGCGATGTCGTTATGTCCGTTTCCCCACGTTTCATAAAGCAGGACAGGATTCCAGCCGAGCAATAATGCTCCAGAAAGCGCCTGTTGCGGCTGGGTGCGGCGCAGAAAAGAAACGACTACTGCAATACTCGTGAGATGAAATATTCCCGGTAGAATTTTAAAAGCCAGAATGTTCGTAATGATTCCGTCTCCTGCCAACCAGGCTGTGACCCCGGCAAGCGTTTCCCAAAGAGGACCATACGCCGAGGGAGAATTTTTCCAATATGGATATTGGAAGAAAGGGTCGTGCGGAAAGCTGGAAATCAAATCGCGAAAAGGATTTGCTCCGTACACGCCCAAAATCCTGCCATGGAAAATATTGTCATAAATATCGCGAGCATCTACAGGAGCCATGAACAAGAACGTGATGATAAATGCCAGGGTACCGCCGATGACGATGAGCCAGGCTGTCTTGCTGGAAGTTTGATGCGCGGCGCGAAGCCCCACAAAATATAAAAGACCAACGCTGATAAACGCAAAACTGAGCCACAGAAAGCCATGTAGCCCGGCATGTCGCAATAGTTGTCCAACCAGGCTGCCGCGTTGATAGAGTTTGAGCAAATTGGCTGGCACAGTAAATGCCAAAAGATAGATTGCCAAACTTCCCAGCGCGGCTCCGATTAGTTTGGCGATTGCCGGATCGAAGCTCGTTGTAAACCTATCGAGAATTTTTTCCATAATAAGGTGACCAGGTTAACGACTAGAATCAAATAGAGAGGCATAAATTCAACTTGAATTGCAGAACTGACCGGTTTCCATTTGATGAAGAAGGTATAGGATAATCCGACCAATCCGCAGAACAGCCACCAGCCCACCCAGGCATCCACTTTAGGAAAAGTGAACATCTTCCATTTTATGTTGGAGGGCTGAAGAAAGATCGCTGTCAATGGCAACAGCCACAACATGTACCATGCAAACAAATCTTGTGAGAACAAGGTAACAATTCCAATAGGCCAGATGCAACGGCGCAGTGCGGTCTCAGCATCCGGCGCAGGATGAAAAATGCACCAGATTACTACAACAAGAATTATGCCGATTGATAACGCCGCCAGTCGATAGGGAATATTTAGATGGATGCCATCCAGAAAATGGCTCAACATGGAAACCAGGGGGCTGATGTTGAAGGTCTCTTTAAAATAGCCAGGAAGGTAACCAAACACGGAAGTCTCGCTGATAAGCACATAAGGCGCATAGAACGTGCCAATGGCAGTAATAAAGGTGAGCGGCATCGTCCATCTGCCTTTGGGATGCTGTGGACGCCATAGGAAGGGGAGGAGCAGGGCAGGATAGAACTTCAGGGCCGTGGCAACACCCAAAAGGAATCCTACCAGCGCGTCCTTATTGCGCACCCGCGCCCACCATGCGCCAACCAAAAACGGTAATACTAATCCGTCCACATGTGCGGCGTGCGCGGTTTCAAAGACCAACAAAGGCGACCACAAGAAGATGAGTGTGCGCGCCGGTGAATATCCCAGGTCTTTTAAAAGCCCCATCAAAAGAATTCCAGCTAGCAGACCTCCAGCCGCCATCGCGGCTTGGAACCAATGGATGTTATCGGGCCAAACTTTCCAGAGGAGAAAGTAAGCCGCCTCTGCTCCTGGCGGGTAAACGGTCACCACAGGCTTTCGGTTGATGGAAGGATAGACATCCTTATCTCGTAAATAAAGTAATTCCGGCGCGTTCGGAGGGTAACGATAGGGGCTGATGCCATGAGCCTGTACCCTTCCGTCCCAGACATAACGATACATGTCATCTGTAAGCGTGGGACGCGAAAAAATCAAAACACTTTGCATCAATGTCGCTAATGTAATGATGCTGAAAAGCGTGCGTCGGTCGACCTCTTCAGATTGCAAGGAAATGAAACAGGCAACTGCATACAATGTGAAGGCTGAAAAGAAAAGCCATTCAAATTCAATCGTATGTTTGCGGAAGTCGCCAAGTTCGAACGCGCGAAAATAGATGGTTAGCAACGAAAATCCCAATATGGCGATCAGCCATTTTGCAGGACGGGCCATCTTTGTTAGATTATGTCAGGGCTAGCAAAAGCTTTGCGAGGCGGTTGCCTTTATCGGCTGCCGGTTGGAGACGCGGGCGCAGTAAGGCATCCAGCCCGAGGAAGCGTCCGGTTGGGATCGCAAGAAAGATCAAGCCCAGTGTATAGAGCATTCCGTAAGTCCAATACCATTCGCCGGGCGCGGCAGTGACTCCAAAATATAAATTCAAGCCCTGGATTAGCGCGGCTAGCCCACCAAGGCGGGTGAACAAGCCGAAGATCAGCGAGACGGCAACAAATGCCTCCATCAAAAAGACGACCCAGCCAAACCAGGACATGTTCGGCGCAACGAATTGTTTCACCAGGGAAGCCTGCCACGGTATCTTTGAATAAAGGGTCATGATTCCAACCCAATCACACAATCCTGATGTTCGTGCATGAATATCGGTGGTGACCGCAAAATTCGCCGGGCAACCAAAGGTTGGCGGCAGTTTCCACAGCAACTGTGTGTACCACAGATACCCGTAAATGAGTCTGGCGATCAACAAACCCACAAGACCCAAGAGATCGACGCTGACTTTATTGGACATAACCATCTTGTTTTCCATCGGAACCTCCATCGCAAATATTTGGTGATTAACGTGATTGATATATGGTCTCTACAATCAGCGTTTTGTTACAGACTCTTTTCGCCTCGTCCTGCACTTTCAACGGGGCGCGCATTAAAGATCACAATCCAAGCTGACGCGCAGTGTGCAAGACAGCCAGTATGGTCATGCTATCGCGGATCTCGCTCTTCAAGACCATCTGAAGTACTTGATCGAATAGAAACGTCTCGATCTCTAAAAACTCAGTTTCATCGGGGATCGCTTGGATTTGCGTCAGATGGCGTCCAATATAGAGGTGGGCAATTTCGTGCATGACCGACTTACTGGTGTAATAGGTATTGATCTGTTCCAATTGGGACGCGTCATAACCAATCTCTTCGCGCAGTTCGCGGTGCGCCGCTTCGAGCAACGTCTCGCCGGCTTTCACGCCTCCGGTTGGCATCTCCCAGCGGCTGTTTTCACCGAAGACGTATCGGTATTGCCGAACCAATACAACGTGCTGCTCATCAATGAAAGGCAGAATGCCCACACATTCGCCGCATTCCACAACGCCATAGATGGTGGTCTTGCCGTTTGGCATCTCGGCGACATCTTCGCGCAAGCGCGTCCAGGGATTCTTGTAAATCAGACGACTTGATAACGTTTTCCAGGGTTTGGGAGGCATAGTCTTTTCCCTTGCTACATTGGAAGAAACGATTCAGGTCATGGCTCCAGATTGCTGGATGCGTGCCGCGCTGCCGATGTGTCAAAGGTGACGATGAGTCAACCAAATCTGCCAGATGCGCAATGCCGCCTCCATCTGGATTTGAAGCGACATCTTCGATTTTCCGCGGCATCGATCCGCAAAATGAACCGGAGTCTCCCTGATGCGATATTCCAGGCAATGCGCTAAATAAGCCATCTCAACCTGGAAGATATAGCCTTTTGATTGAATACGGTCAAATGGAATCCCGTGCAACGTCTCGGATCGCCAGAGGCGGTAGCCTGTCGTAATATCCCGCACAGGGACGCGCAGGATCATACGGGCATAAAAATTTCCCCATGCCGAGAGTCCTTTGCGCCAGAGGGGCCATTGCATATCCAGGCTACCGCCGGGAGTATAACGCGAACCAAAGACCACATCACAAGTCTCCAGGCATTTCGTCATTGCGACCAGAGTCGTCGGATCGTGCGAGAGATCGGCATCCATCTGACAGACGGCATCCACATTCTTTTGCAAAACACAGCGGAATCCCTCTACGTAGGCGGAGGAGATTCCAAGTCGCGCGGGGCGATGAAGCACGGACATCCTTCCGGTATTCGACGTTGCCAGTTCATCTGCGAGCCGCCCTGTTCCATCTGGACTGTTGTCATCTACAACCAGTACCGATACATCCAATGGAAGCGCAAATAAAGCGGAGATGAGCTTCAGCAGGTTCTCTGCTTCGTTGTAAGTTGGTATGACAATGTCGATTTTCACAAGTGCTCCAAATATAAAGTGCAATGTGGTTAAGGTTTTCTTACCACACGATCAGGCAGGTTTCAGTTCGGCGGACGCCCACGGCGCCGGCTATGCCAGTGGTCACTCAGTTGCCGAGCGATTGGAGGTCTGGGCTTTCCACGAAAGCGATGAGGTCGAAGCGCCCCGTGACTGCATGAATTTGTTTGATCACGGAACCCTCGAGTTCCATGCCTGGCAGTTCTTTCATCAAATCCTGCACTCGAGTTGGCTCGGCTTCGATCAAAACGTACGCTTGGATCATCTTATTCTCCTCATGGCATACTGTCATTGCGAGGGCGAAGCCTGAAGCAATCTCCAACCTTTGACGAGGATTGCTTCGTCGGGTCTTCGACCCTCCTCGCAATGACGGGGTGATAATGGCTTCGCACGGAAGCCAAATTTTATTTAGCCTCAGGTAAACGTCATCAACGGCACATTGCCGGTAAGCGCGATGGCTTCTAGTTGTTCCTTGATTCGATCAACAGAGGCGGCGAGCGGAAATATTTTCTTGTTAACCTGCATATCAGCATCGGTTGAAAGCGGATGCCAGAACACGCCATCCAAATTGACAGTGATCTCGGGGACAAGGTTGCCCATTCCCAGTTCCAAACCTTCCCTCGAATAACCGCGTTTCGCCAACGGACGGATGAAATGATCCTCATCCAAAATCCCGATGGAGCGATGGAATTCGCACAGTTTATCCAAGTGCGCGGAGTTGACGGGCGTTTCGGTCGATCCAAGACGAACGCGGAATCCCGCGGCTTGAAGCAATTTGATTCCCTCCACGGTTTTCTCCCACGTCCCTGGTCCGCGATAGGCATCATGATCTTCGGGGCGACCTCCATCCAAGCTGACTTGCACAATCAGGTTTTCGTTGGCGATGGCGCACAACTTTTCAAGACGCACACCGCGCAGAAGCATCGCATTCGTCAATATGGTCGTCTTGATGCGAGCGGATGAATAAGCCAGCATATCATAAATCTCGTTGAGGAGAAATGGTTCTCCGCCTGTGAAGAAGATGTGTTCAAATCCCAATTCGACTGACTCATCCACGAGACGTTTTACATTTTCCATTCCCAGCGCGCGACGCGGCGCGTTTGGTCCAGATTTTGCCACGCAATACGAGCACTTTAGATTGCAGTCGTAATTGGTGTAAATCCAGAGTTTCCACAAGAAAGCTGGCGGCGAGGCTTGCGCGCCGAAAGGCGATTCAACCGTCGTCAGAGAATCATTTGGATTCGTGACTGTCATGTTGGCTCTCCTCTCAAAGAACTTGACACCTATCCCCTAACCAATCTTCCTTCCAGCGGATCAGCCACATCAATTCCAGAACGGGGGCGGTCTGCCGGTAAACGCGATTTCAATTTGCCATTAGCCAGATCATCAATGGAATGTCTTTCCCAATACAAGGTATGTTCGACAATCTGACGCACTGTCCAATCGTCATCGGGTAGATGTTTATCGAGATCCAAATCATCCATCCCGATCAAGGCAGAGATCAGGTTAGCTCGTGCTTTCATCGTTTCTGCCATCAGCCGATCCACCTGGCTTTGTTGCATCTTTCTCATGCTGTAACGCAAACTGTAAATCTGACCTGCGTGCATCTGTTCATGGTCAATGTTATGAGTGATGAGGTCGCGCTCCGTGCCGCCCATGGCGCATGGATGTTCAGATAGATCGTCCAGTTCCGCGTCGCTTAGATGCGCCAATACCCCAAGCGTTTCAGTTAAAGAGGCAAAGAGCATTTGTACTAATTCATCGGTTTGTTTGCCCATGATAATGTTTTCCTATCTAAATTCGGACTATCCAAATAACGGCATGCCACATTCGATCTTGCCGATGAAGTCATACAGCACATCGGTAGTGGGAGCCATCACGGTCGCTGCGCGGGCGTCGCGGAAATTTCGTTCGACTCCCACATCCTTGCGGAACGCCGCGCCTCCGCACACGCGCATCGCCAAGTCAGTGACTTCAGTGGAGGCTTCGCCTGCCGCAGCTTTGACCTCCAGGACTCGCAACATCGTATCCGCGCGACCTTTCTCAGCGGCGTCCAATGTGTCAAGCAGCAGAGCACGCGCGAGGTCCGTTTTGATGCGCATTCGAGCGATATACGCGCGGACGGTCGGCAGGTCGCTTAATCCATTTCCTAAATGTTCAAATTTTGTGCCTGCCACATGCTCGGCGGCTTTGCGCGTGGCAGCCTCCATCGTCCCCACGGAAAAAGCCGCGTTCATGATTTGGAAGTAGGGCAGCACAATGGACATCATGATATCGAATCCGCCGCCGTCTTGCCCAAGCATCGCCGAGCGTTCGAGAGCGACCTGTTTGGCGTTGACTGGGCTGGAGGCATTGCCTCTTAATCCCAATCCATTAAATGCTCCTGCCACCGAAAGCCCGGCTGTGTTGGCAGGCACCAGCCAGATCGTGCTCGCTCCCTCCGCCGCAAGCGGGCGGCTCGACCAAACATAACTATCTGCCTCGCCTGCAGAAGTCACCCAACTCTTGGCAGCATCCAGATGCACAGTACCATTGTGAGCCGCTGCGGTACTTGTGGGCGCCCAAAAATGACTGCGTGAGCCTCTTTCAGAAAATGCCAGTGTAGTGATATGTTTTCCATCCGCAATAGCTTTCCGAATGGCAAGCGGACCATGCGCTTCGATAACTGCCGTGCCAGCATAATGCATGCACAACACCATCGCGGTGGAAGCGCACTCCTGAGCGACCCGTTCTATGACCAGCGCGGCGGCGCGTAATCCCTCGCCCATGCCGCCCACTTCCTTGGCGCTGATCAAGCCGAGAAGCCCACTTTTACTGAGGGCATTCATACTCGCGCGTGGAAACGCGCCGCTTTGATCGATCTCAGCTGCCGCGGGACGAATCACCTCAACCGCGATCTTTTCCAGGCTATCGAGATAAGAAATAGTGGGTGTGGCATCCATTGTTCAGTTCTCCTTATAAATATTAGAGACTCCAATACACGCCGCAACTTGCGCAGGCTTTATTGGGATGGTCGCTGAGCAAATCGGTTCTAAATTTTTGGTAGCGAGTTTCATTCCAAATTTCGTTGAATGGGCGCTCAAATAGATTGCCCAATATCAGACTTCCGTAATCATCCGTTGCAAAAGGGGAAATACAGCAAGGCAGACAATTTCCGTTTGATGTCACATACGCGGTCGTCCATGGACGCATACATGCCTGCCACGGAGTGAAATCAGAGGGACGCGCCGCCGCAAGACTATTGATCGGATCCCTGCCGCCTGAGGCGAGAAAGTTGATTCCCAGTTTGGCGCTCAACTTTATACATTCTTCAATAATCCGGTCCTCTTCGTTTTCGTCCTTACCGAAAATCGCTACCTCGTCCCGCGCCATTCCATACTGCTTTTCCGGTTCGCCTGCAAAATAAACCATGCGCTGCATATAAACTTCCGGCACTCCCAAGTCCGCCGCCAGATGCAACAAGTCTGGCAATTCCTGCAGGTTCTCGTGCGTCGCTACACACCAGATCGAGACATAAGGTGTTATCGCCCCCAAACGTTCCTTCGTTTTGACGAGACCTTCCAAGCCTCGCCTCAATTTGGGAAGAAGGTTTGCTCCACGGATCCGGGCATACGTCTCGTCTTTCGCGCCATCAATGGAACAGCGATATTGATCCAATCCACTTTCGATTAGTTTCTCCTGCCATTGAGGCGTTAACAACGTCCCATTGGAATTAATGATCACTTCGACATTTCGCCCCTTCAGATACTTGATGATTTCTGGCAATTCCCGGTTGAGCAAGGGTTCCCCGATTCCATGCAAAAGCGCCCGCTGCATTTGAGGGAATTGCTCGGCAATATCGATGAACTCGTTAAGCGAAAGGGATTTGAGTGGCTCGCGCTGAAAGTACGTATGAGGACAGGTTTCACAGAATAAGTTGCAGCGATTAGTCACCTCAATAAAGACCACTTTTGGTCCTGCCTCTACCGCTGGTCCCCGCAAGCTGCCTTCAGGCAGGCGATACGCATCGGGCAGGAATTTCTGCTCTGGCAGTACAGAGGAAAGCCTATTGTTCACTTGCAAGGTTAAAGGGGAGGTTGTTGAGGTGGTAGCTCTATCCATATTGGATAACATTTGTCCATTATAAGACTTTTTCGATTATGAAGTTATTATGAAATTATTAAGGAATTGTATCCATAAATATCTGCTATAAACCCATATAGTGTTTCGATCCCCGAATAAGATAAAATAAACGGACAATTGACGAACTGTCTTTTTCAACAAATCTCTTTCCTGCCTGGAGGTTTTCATGGAAGAAACTGTTGCTCTCGCCATTATTGGTGGTTCAGGTTTGTATAGCATGCCGGGTCTTGAAAACCCGCGCGAACATAATATCAATACTCCATTTGGCAAACCCAGCGCGCCCATTGTAGTTGGAACACTGGAGGGGCAACGTGTTGCTTTTCTTGCCAGACATGGCATTGGTCATCACATCACGCCAACAGAAGTTCCTTATCGGGCGAACATCTACGCGCTCAAATCACTCGGGGCGGAACGCATTGTCAGCATCAGCGCTTGTGGATCGTTGCGGGAGGATTATGTACCTGGTCACATTGTGATCCCTGATCAAATTTATGACAACACCCATGGACGCGTCCGATCATTCTTTGGGGGAGGGCTGGTTGCGCACATCAGCGTTGCTGACCCCTTCTGCCCTGATCTCTCTCAGCAACTCGAATCAGCTGTCGGGATGGCAGGAGGCGTTGTTCATCGAGGCGGTTCATTTATCACAATTGAAGGTCCGCGTTTTTCCACAAAAGCCGAGTCAAACGCGTATCGCAGTTGGGGCATGTCCATCATCGGTATGACGGCCTCGCCGGAGGCGTTTCTTGCCCGCGAGGCCGAAATTTGCTACGCAACCATGGCGCATGTGACCGATTACGATGTATGGCACGTAAGTGAAGCGCCGGTGACAGTTGAAATGGTGATTCAAACGCTCAGCAAAAATACCACACTAGCACAGGAAGCCGTTCGCATTCTGGCAAAGAACCACAAACTAGAACGGGGTTGCGAGTGCGAACATGCTCTGGCAACTGCATTGATCACTCGCAAGGATATTATTCCCGTAGAAACTCGTCAAAACCTGGAATTGCTGATCAAGAAATATCTCTAACTTCTTGATAAGCCGGATTCGACATGAAACGCGACGGTTAGCACAAACTCTTGGATAATCACCGAAGCTTTTAGCAAAGATTGAAGCAGGTAAAGTTCATCCTGCCATGGCAGCCTTTGGGTTATGGCCCATGAAGAAGATTTCGATGAATTGGAGACTCAAGTCATGAAAAATCGACAACGCGGTTCATCGCACCTACCTGCTGAACAATGATTATTCTTGACACTGACCATTGCACTCGTATACGATCTGCCTTTGGCACAAACAACAAAAAACATTTTAAAGGCATCAAAGATTTAAAAATTGGATTCAAAGGGCTGATTGATGAGATCATAATGGCAATAGCCAAATTTCTATGCTTTGAAAAAGCATGCTGCAAAGGGTTTCAGATATTATAGCGACGCGACCCTTAAGGTACTTGCCAGAATTGGCACTTGAAGAGGGACCGCTTTAGAAATGCGTTTATGATAGAGAATAAAAGGTTGACGAAAGAGATCTTGAAATCGCTTCCCGAACCTATCTCTCAAAAGGCAAAAATACAGTATCTTATGCCCAAAAGGAAATTCAAGTGCTCGTTAAATAAAAAAACTCCATTATCCTAGTAGTGTGTCAAACATGAAATGATGGGTGAGGCAAGAGGCGTTATGCTACCTTGAAAAAGGGTAGCTATGGCCAAGAAATATGTTGTCACTCTGGTAGACGATGAACGAGAGAAGTTGCTGAAATTGATTAGTTCAGGAGCAGCAAAAGCACGAACCATAAGCCGAGCCAGAATTCTATTGAAAGCCAACGAAGGCTGGCAAGACAAGGAAATCAGCCAAGCCCTAGATGTGAGCATTCCTACCGTTGAGCGAGTTCGGAAGCGCTTTGTATTTGAAGGCTTCGAGGCGTCTTTGAAGTCGCGCCATCCACAGCGGCAATACAGTCGCAAATTGGATGGTGAACAGGAAGCGCGGATGGTCGTTTTGGTTTGTAGCTCACCGCCGGAAGGATATGCCCGTTGGAGTTTGCGCCTGCTGGCGGATCGGGTTGTGCAAATGAAAATCATTGATAGCATCTCTCACGAAACGGTTCGTCAAGTATTGGGCGATAATGAACTGAAACCTTGGCGCAGAGAAGAATGGTGCATTCCAGTGGCGAATTCGGAGTTTGTCTATCACATGGAAGACGTTTTGGATGTCTATAAACGGCCAGTTGACCCGAAACATCCGCTGGTATGCTTCGATGAAAGCCCAGAGCAACTGGTCAGCGAGACGCGCCAAGCTTTGCCAATCGCACCAGGTCAGTTAGAAAAGTATGACTATGAATATCGGCGTGAAGGTGTGTCTAACTTGTTCATGTTCTTTGCGCCGCTTCAAAACTGGCGCAACATCAAAGTTACGGAACGACGCACCAAAGCAGATTGGGCTGACTGTATGCGCGATTTGACAGATATCCATTTTCCACAAGCCGAGAAGATCGTGATTGTTCAGGATCAACTCAATACACATTCACCGGCTTGTCTTTATGAAGTGTTTGCGCCAGCCGAAGCCAAACGCATTCTGGATCGACTGGAATTTCATTCCACGCCCAAACATGCTAGTTGGCTCAACATGGCTGAAATCGAGTTGAGTGTTCTCAACAGACAGTGTCTCAATCGTTGCATTCCGAGCCAGACTGTCCTGATCCGCGAAACTGAAGCTTGGGCCTCACAACGAAACAATAAGCAATCTACAGTTGACTGGCAATTTACTACCGATGACGCTCGTATCAAACTCAACCGCCTTTACCCATCAATCGATGTTTGACACACTACTAGTTGTTGATCACTGAAAGGTGAAGATTGAGAAAGTAACGCTTTGGATTTAGTCATAGGTGAGATCGTATAGCCAATAAGGTTAACACCTCAACTCTGAAAATGGCAACCGCATTGGAAAGTATGAAAATATTGGACAGATTCTACAGCATGATCGCTTGCATATGCCTACCAGACAAAACAGTCCGTGCAAATAAGAGGCATAGACTGTCAATTTTTTTCTCGTACATAAGCAGTAGTCAAGCAGTAGTACTCTAAAAAATGACCCCTACATATGGCTTTTATACTTTGCAGGCTATTATATTATCCACATATGGGCTGAAAATTTTTGCCCGCCCAAGATTCGAAGTCTGTTACTCTATCCATTGAGCTACGGGGGCAATATGTCCAATACGAAAAATACGTCCAACTGGTTTGATTTTTGAAAATTTTGAACTTCTTGTTCTGTCCAATCTCTCCATTGCCTCCATTCCCTCCAATGTTTTCTGTGTGTAAGCAGTAGTGAAGCAGCATGGATTGTATTTTCGATAGCCTAATTTTACCAGAATCTCTCTACAAAAAACTTAAAAATATTGTTGTATGGTTAGTATGAACCACAAAGATAGAATCTGATACTCTGTCGATTGAATTACGAAGGGCGTTATATGTTGGATGTGTTTCTCCCGCCAACTTCTTAATACCCGCAGCAATGAACCCTGCTTGACCGCATTCACACCCGCATCGAAGTGCCGAGAGTGGATTATGACAAGTTGAGCGGGATCGAATGGGGGAGTCAAGTACATCGATACGAGCGCGAGTGCAAGCAGCGCGGAATATTCAGCAAAAGCGGTTCTCGAACAAAGAATCAATCGACATCATGTGTAATGCGGAAATGTGCGTGGGAGAAATATGTCAGTTTTGCAGGTTACAGGACGAAGGTTAGAGCCTGATGCGGGCGGCGACATCGTGCTGTGAATGACGCAGCTCAATTTGTCGGGGCGTGCATATCATCGCATCCTGAAACTCGAGCACAGGATTGCGGATTCGACAGGCGTGCTTTTTTTCTGCCACGCGATGTACTCAACGTTCATTCCTTTGCAATCCACAGGCAGTAAAGAATTCGGATCGTAAGGTCGAATCTTCCGCGTAATAGCCACGCCAGACTGTGGTATGTGTCATCGGAGCGGTTTCCCGCACCCCGCGCATCTCCATACAGAGATGATGAGCTTCAAGAAAAACAGCCACACCGTGCGGGTGGAGCATTGTTTCCAGGGTATCGGCGATCTGTTGACCGATCCGCTCCTGCACCGCGAATCGTTTGGAGAAAATCCGAACCAGCCGGGTCAATTTGGAAATGCCGATAATATTCTCATGAGCAATATAACCAACATAAGCAATCCCGTAGAACGGAAGAGCATGGTGTTCGCAAAGCGCAAAGAAGGGAATCGGCCCCTCAATTACCTGGCTAAGGTGGCAATCGGGTTCACCATGACATTCAGTGTCAAAGACTCGCAGAAGCTTGGGATCGCCATCGTAGCCTTCTGTTGAATCAAAGAGCGCCTTGATAAAACGACGGGGCGTATCTTTCGTTGCCGCTGTGTTCAAATCAAGGCCGAACGCAGTAAATATCTCTGCAGCATAACCTTCGAACTTGTGAAATTGTTCGTCCGATATCTTGCGCATCCGCAATTCCATTGTCGCAAGATATTCGATATCATCGGGATCGTCGTGAATATTCATTGTTGTACTGGGCCTCCTAATAATATTATTGAGAATATATTCCTCTTCATTCACTTTTCGAACAACTTTTTACCTTGCCATACACAATTTCCAACTCGCAAATCAGCAGATTTCCATGCCTTGCTAAAATCTAGACGGGAGCGTCAATCGCTCTGAGAATTATCCCCAACGTGAACATCTCTGAGCGTGGGCACAAGCCAGCTCCGGCCGTCTTTCGCGATGAGTGCCTCGGCGGCCTTCGGTCCCCATGTACCGGATTTATAGTTGGGGAAGCCTGGTGGTTTGGACTTCTCCCACACGTTCAGAATCGGCATCAAGACTGACCAGGAGGCCTCCACTTGATCGGCGCGCATGAAGAGTGTTGCATCACCGGCCATGACGTCAGCCAGCAAAGTTTCATAAGCATCCGGTGACTTTGATTTAAACGCTTCCTGATAACAAAAGTGCATCTCCACCGGAGTTAAGTGCAGGTCCGACCACCCTGGCAGCTTGGCTTGAAAGCCCAACAGAATTTCCTCCCTGGGCTGAATATGAATGATTAAGCGATTAGGTTCCCAGGCGAGAGAAGCCGCTTTCGGAAAGGATTGATGCGGTATGGGCCGAAATTGGATCGCCACTTGGGAAGCCTTTATTTTTAGCCGCTTACCGGTGCGCAGGTAGAAAGGGACATCCTGCCAGCGCCAATTGTCCACAAATAATTTAATCGCCGCGAATGTTTCGGCAGCTGAATCTTTTATCACACCGGGTTCAGATCTATAAGCCGGTACTTTTTTGTTTTCCATCGAGCCTGTTCCATATTGGCCGCGCACGGCGACTTCCTGCACCTGTTCTTTGGAGATCGGACGGATCGCCCGCAACACGTCCACTTTCTTATTGCGGATCTCATTGGCATCAAAGGAGACCATCGGCTCCATGGCGATCAGGGTCAGGATTTGCATCAGGTGATTTTGGATCATATCGCGCAAAGCCCCTGCGTGCTCGTAATACGCGCCTCTATGCTCCACGCCCACTTGCTCTGCCACGGTAATCTGCACATGGTCAATATAGCGCCGGTTCCAGATCGGTTCAAACAGCGCGTTGGCAAAGCGAAAGGCAAGAATGTTCTGAACGGTTTCCTTGCCCAGATAATGATCTATGCGGTAAACCTGTTTTTCGTCAAAAACGGTTGTGAGCAAAGCATTGAGAGCAACCGCCGAAATCAGGTCATGACCAAAAGGTTTTTCCACGACAATACGGGCGCGGCGCTTATCGTGAGCCAGTTCAACTGCATCCAGTCCCCGCACAATAGTTTCCATGATGCCGGGCGGCGTTGCCAGATAAAAAATGTGATTTGCTGAAATCCCCCATTTCTTCTCATGGTCCTTGAGCTGACTATTTAACGCTGTGTAAATTGCCGGGCTGGCAAAATCGCCTGAAAGATAGGACAGGTTTGAAGCAAAAGAGTCCCACGTTTTCCCGTTCACTTTTCCACATTCGCAGAAGCAATTTGCGCCATCTCTCAGCCGCAGGCGGAATTCATCCGCGCTTTGATTCTTCATATCCAGCCCGATCACAGCGAAATGTTCGGGTAACTGCTTATCAAGCAATAGATTGTAGAGGGCCGGAGCCAGTTTGCGCCAGGTCAGATCACCCATACCGCCAAAGATCACAAGAATAGTCGGTTCCAAGGGAGGTGTCATTTGAGTTGCTCCTTCAATGAATTAATCCTGTTCCCAATTTGTATGGAAAGTCCCGCGCGCATCCACGCGTTCATAAGTATGCGCACCGAAATCATCACGTTGAGCTTGAATCAGGTTCGCCGGCAGCCAGGCACTACGGTAGCCATCGAAATAAGCAAGAGAAGCCATCAGGCAGGGAATAGGAAGACCAAGCTTCACGCCCAGGCTTACCACAGTGCGCAGATCTTCCTGCTTTGAAATAACCACCTGACTCAAATGATCATCATTAAGTAAGTTTGACAGGTTAGGTTGAGTGTGAAATGCTGTCTGGAGCTCCTCAAGTAACGCGGCGCGAATAATACATCCACCGCGCCAAATGCGGGCGACATCTTCCAAATTTATATTGTAGCCATGAACTTTGGAGGCAATGCCTAGTTGGGCCATTCCCTGGGCGTAGGTGATTATCATTGAGGCATGGATCGCACCTTTGAGTTGACTCAGGAATGCTTTTTGATTACCTTCAAAATAAGAAGTCTGGATTTTGAGCTTCCCGCTTGCTATACTTCGTTCGCTTTTCAGGGCAGACAGATTGCGCGCGACCACCGCCGCATCAATCACCGGCGTCGGTACCTGCATATCCATTGCATCCTGTGAGGTCCACATCCCGGTACCTTTCTGCCCGGCTTCATCCAAAACCAAATTGATGAGCCGTTTTCCGGTCTGTTCATCAACCTCACGAAAAATGTGAGCTGTTATTTCCATCAGATAAGCATTCAGTTCGGTCTCATTCCAGTTACTATAAACAACTGATAACTCATCATCAGATAATCCGAGGCCGCGCTTCATCAAATCGTACGATTCAGCGATCAACTGCATCAAACCATACTCGATTCCATTGTGCACCATTTTGACGTAATGACCAGCCGAGCCCGGTCCGAGGTAGGCAACACAAGGGACTCCTGCCACTTGTGCTGCAACCGCCTCAAAGATGGGTCTGACACGCTCATACGCTTCGTGGGGGCCACCCGGCATCAAGCTGGGACCATGTCGTGCGCCCTCCTCGCCGCCTGAAATCCCGACTCCCATATAGAGAATACCTCTTTCAACCAGGGTCTTTGAACGCAGGTCTGTATCTTTGAAATGCGAGTTGCCTGCATCGATGATCAGATCGTCTTTTTCAAGCAGTGGCATCAAGTCGCGGATCACATTATCCACTACTCGACCAGCCGGCACGAGCATCATAATAACGCGGGGGGTGGAAAGCACACTGACAAACTCTTTCAGGCTTTTTGTTGCGTGTATGGTTCGGCTTTCCGCTTCTGTTTGTAGTTCCTGAACTTTCGAGAGGTCAATATCGTAACCACTCACTGAAAATCCATGATCCGCGATGTTCAGCACCAGATTGCGTCCCATGACCCCCAGGCCAACCATACCGATCTCGTATTTTTGTTCAACCATCTTCTGGTTTCCTTTTTACTAACTGCAGGGTCTATCATTTTGAAGTCGTTATTTACTTTGCTGTGCTTTCCAGACGAACGACGCGACACTTTTATTTCTACAATGAAAGCCCGAACGACTCAAGCGCTTTCTGCGTGGTCTCGTAACGGCGATGAATGATGCCCTGAATGCCCAATCCTTGAGCCACCTCGACAAACATTGCCCGATCATCAATGTAAACCGCTTGTTCTGGACTCACTTGCGCTATATCCAAAGCAATATGGTAAAGGTCGGCGTCCGGCTTGCGGTAGTGGACAAAGCAGGATGAAATAAAGAAGTCTATGAATGTTCCCAGCTTGAATTGTTGTACGCGATATGTAGTGAGCTCCCGTCCTTCATTGCTGACGGCTGCGACCTGAAGACTGTGTTGAGTTTTGAGCTTGCGTATCAGCTCAATCATCTCAGGAAAGGGCTGGGATTGGGCATACATGAATGTCTTGAACTCTTCGACAGAGAATGAACGCTCTTGATAAAATACAACCCGATGTAAATATTCATCCAGACGAAGCTTGCCCTCTTCGTATGTATCAAAGGTCAGGTGATGACGCTCATCCATTTCCGCATAATCCAAACCAAATTTCTCAGAGGCGAGAATCCTCATACCGCGATCCCAGCCATTCGTGAGCAGGACGCCGCCTATATCCAGAAATAAAGTTGTGATGGGGAGAGAGGAAGTCATGGATTCACCATCTCCTGGGATGCAGTAGCTCGTTTTACTTGCAAGGCAGCCGTCAATTGTTCGAAAGCCTTGCTGAATTTCGATACTCCATCATCTTCCAGTTGTTGTGTCAATACATCCAGATCAATTCCAGTCTGACGCAAGCCATCCAATACCTGATGAGCTTCTTGTATGCCTTTTTCCAACTGTGAGGAAGGTTCACCATGATCCCGATAAGCGTTCAGAGTATCAGGTGGCATCGTGTTGATCGTCTCACGACCGATCAGCGTTTCAACGTATTTCACATCACTATATGCCGGATTTTTGGTGCCGGTGCTGGCCCACAGCAGGCGTTGTGAACGGGCACCCATTTGTGCCAGCTTTCGAAATCGCTCTCCGCCGAAAATTTCCTGGTACATCTGGTACGCCACTTTGGCACTGGCAATCGCCACTTGTCCATGCAGCCCCGCCCAATTTCCCGGCCGTGATTTCTCCAGTAATGGGTCAATCAGCGTATCAATCCGGCTCAAGAAAAAACTGGCTACGGAAGAAACCTGGGACAGCGGTTGGCCATGAGCTGTCCGCGTTTCCAACCCGATCAGGTAGGCTTCCGCCACCTCGCGGTAACGAGGCAGTCCGAAGAGCAGCGTGATATTGACATTGATCCCTTCCCCGATCAGTTGCTGGATGGCTGGCAACCCTTCCCGCGTCGCGGGGACTTTAATGAAAAGATTCAAGCGATTCACCGCAGCCCAGAGTTGGCGCGCCTCCCTAATTGTGCCTGCCGTATCGTGAGCGAGTTGTGGAGAAACCTCCAGGCTTACAAATCCATCACCGCCTTCCAGCCGGTCAAAAACCGGGCGGAAAAGATCGGCGGCATGTTGGATGTCCTCCACCGTAAGCGCCTGATATATTTCTTCAACGTTTTTACCCTCCAGTGCCAGCGTCCGAATCGCATTGTCATAATCATTACTCTCAGCGATGGCTTTCTCGAAAATGGATGGATTCGAGGTCAGACCGCTCAACCCGTCCTGATCGATCAGCTGTTGGAGTTCTCCATTATCGAGAGCATTGCGCCTGAGATAATCGAGCCAGACACTTTGTCCAAATGCTTCCAAATCTAATAAAGGATTCTGGTTCATTCTATTTACTCCTTGTATTCCAGTGCAATCACTCTTGCCAGACGTCTTTCAAAACGCCCTGCCTTTTAGTGACGTGATCGATAGTTCATAACCAACCACCGCTAAAACCCGCCCGGTGCAATCCGCTCGTGATGTATGGGCAGTCTCGCATCAATTGCCACAATAAGCCTGTCCGATAGTTTTCGATCATCAAAATAATCGGCCCCTGATTAAGCCCGTAATGCCACGGTGATGCCCAGCCGCAGGGATTATTGGATTTGACCGGGTAGGTGAGGTTATAAGTCGCTTTGAAGCCGTAGGGGTTGGACTCTGTTAATTTAATCTCGTTAATACAATAGTCCAGCGTGGGCAGCACGATCTCGGGTGCGAACGGCAATGAAGCAACTACCGCCCATGGTGCAAGGGTGCCATCGTCAGGTCCGTAGGGCGCACCGCGCCCCAGATAATCGAAGAATTGGCGCTCGATGCCATTCACTTTGAGCGTGCCCGGGCCGGGACCGTCGCTCGCGGTAATTCCCCAGCAACACTCACCATAGCCCGCGAACTTGAGTGGATTGTCAATTGCATACTGTTGCTGGACATAGGTTGCGCGACGGCTGTTCTCGAAATAATCCAGGCCTTTTTCACGCATGAACGCATCCTGAATACTGCGAAAATCAATCCAGATATGTGAGAGCTGGTGGGTGAATAATGGCCCGGCGAAAAGAAAATCATATCCGTAACAGTGTTCCCAACGGTATGTGGAAGCCTAGGCTGCGTAGCTGCTCTCTGGCAAGGGATGGGTTGGCGAGCCCAGCCCAAGGATATATAGCAGCATTGCCTCATCGTAGCCTTCCCAACGGTATTTGAGAAATCCGCTTTCGGGTTTCCAACCGTGGGTAACCGTTTCGCCACCGTTTTGTGCCCATTGCCAATCAGCGCGGTGATAGAGTTCATCTGCGAGTGTGCGGATTTCAAGCTCGTCGGATGTATCTGCGTCAAAATAAATTCCAGCTGTCAACGCACCCGCCAGCAGAAAACCACTGTCTACTGTTGATAGTTCGCTTTGCCAGGCTCGGCGACCGGTATGCATATCGAGGAAATGGTAGTAAAAGCCGTGATAGCCCGTAGCATCGGGTTCGGGACCTTGTGGGCTGTTCCAAAAAAAGCGCAATGTTGTCAGCGTTCGGTCCACTGCCACGGCGCGCGGAATAAATCCACGCTCGACAGCCACCGGGTAAGACGCCAGCGCGAGGCCCGTGGCGGCAATACTGGCGGGCCAATCGGCTGCGGTCTTATCGATCACCAAGCCGTTGACTGGATTTGTTTCATGCAGAAAGTAGTTGAACGATTCATGCTGAAGCTTTTCCAATTCGGCATCGACAGTTAGCTCCCTGTTGCTCACGGGTTTTCCTTCATGTTTTTCTTTGATAGGATCCTTTCAAGTCGCTATTCGTACGGCGTCAGATTTGAGCGGCCGCCCAGCGCACCGCTTCCGCCATAGTCGGATATGGCAGCATCGCTCCTGCGATCCTCTTAACTGTCAAGCCGAAGCGCATCGCGTAAACTACAGGCGCGATCAGTTCGCCCGCGTTCGCGCCGAGGATATGTCCGCCGAGTATTTTTCCATCCGCATCCGCCAGGAGTTTTACGCTGCCGAAAGTCTGATCGTTGGCAAGGGCGCGATCGAGTTTGTTGAAATGTGCGCGTCCCAGGCGGTATTCGATCTTGGCCTCCTGCAAGTCGGCCTCTGACAAACCCACCCGCGCAAGTTCTGGATCCGTGAATGTCACCCAGGGGATAAAGCGATCGTCAAATGCTTTTGGCTTCCGGGCAAACACGTTGTGTGCGACCAGTTCGCCTTGATCAGACGCTACATGTGTGAATTGATGTTTGCTGGTAATGTCACCGGCCGCCCAGATGTGCGGCACATTTGTGCGCAAGGTCGCGTCTGTTGTAATGCCTTCTTCGGTATATTCAACGCCGGCCGCTTCGAGATTGAGCGCGTCCAATGCAGGCAGCCGGCCCACCGCCACCAATAACTGATCGGCCACCAAATCTTCTTCCCTGCCCTCTTCACCGTGGAAATGGATATGTTTTCCGCGCTCATTGTCTACGGAGCCGCAACGCATCTCAACACCAAATTCCAGTCGGATGCCTTCCGCGGTAAGTTGCGAACATAGTGCCATCGCCAGCTCGGAATCTTCGCGCGGAAGGGGTTGCCTGTCACGCTCAAGCACCACCACCTGCGCGCCGAAGCGGCTGAACATCTGCGCGAACTCCAGTCCGATTGGCCCACCGCCGATCACCACCAATCGTTTCGGTAGTTCGGGCAACGATACGGCTTCCACGTTGGTGATGTAGCCAGCCTCCGCCAGCCCCTCAATGTCCGGAATCAAGGCAGTTGTGCCCGTCGCGATGACGAATCGTTTGCCGCGCAAAGTCTCGCCGTTCACGCGGATCTCGTGCCGTGACGTAAACATCGCTTCGCCCATGAACAAGTCAATACCTTGCGCTGCTATGCCTGCGCGAGCCTGTTCGGGCGTACCGCCGCGAATAGTTTCCTGCACCTGACGCACATGCGCCTGCACCGCCGCCCAATCGGCTTCAGCTTGTGGGATGCACAAACCCAGTGTGGAGGCGTGACGTGCATGGTAAAGCACTGAGGCTGTGTGCAAAAGTGTTTTGGTTGGGTCGCAGCCATAATTGAGACAGGTACCGCCAAGTTTATCGCTCTCGATCAACGCGACACGCTTGCCGGACCCTGCCGCATTACCAGCGGCGGTACTGCCCGCGCCGCCTGCGCCGATCACGATCAAGTCATATTCATTATTGGTCATTAATTGTTTTGTCCTGCATGGAGACGGCCACTGCTAAAACATCTGCATCGTTTATTAAGACGCCTCGAACACATAAATAATACGAACACTTAATTTTATGTCAAACGCTCCCCGGCCACATCCATCGGCCGGGGAGCGTTTATCTCCGCCACTTGGGGGAGATTCAGATGGTCAGGAATGGTACAGAATTCCGATTTAATATTCCTGATCACTTGCCTGTTGCATGGATTTTCCGGCAGAGATGATTGATGGATGTTTTGCTATCCTTCGGTAGTAACTGGCGCTCCAAGCAAAACCTGCACTTCGTGTTGCCTGCCATCATTTGATAATGGAATGTGGTTCTCAGTCAGCGTCTTTCCATCCAGCGAAACTTGTTGAATTCCCTGATTAACGCCGTTCGGGTTCTCCACATTGATCAGATAGCGGGTTGCACCAAATTGATAGGTAATCTCATATCTGGGCCAATCCTTGGGAATACAAGGATTTATCGTTAGGATGTTTCCCGCCCGCGAGATGCCCAGGATGGCATCCACGCCAAGCCGATACATCCAGCTGGCCGAGCCTGTATACCATGTCCAACCGCCGCGTCCAGTGTACGGCGGCCTGCTGTACACATCCGCTGCTATCACGTAGGGTTCGACGTGATAGCGGTTTACCTTCTCAGGCGTATCAGTATGATAGATCGGATTGATAAGATGGAACAATTCAGCCGCTCGGTCGCCCTGACCCAATTGGGCAAATGCCCATATTGTCCACACTGCGGCATGGGTATACTGTCCGCCGTTTTCACGAACGCCGGGAGGATATCCTTTGACGTAGCCAGGGTCGCGGGGGGTACGATCAAAGGGCGGCGTAAACAATAGAATCAATTCATCATCAGAACGGACAAGTTGTTCATAGACAGCTTCCATGGCGCGGCTCGCATGCTCGTGATCTGCACCGCTTGATATGGCCGCCCACGATTGGGCGATGGAGTCGATCTTGCATTCGTTATTCCCTGCTGAGCCAAGCACTGAGCCATCATCATAGTAAGCGCGGCGATACCATTCGCCATCCCAGCCACTTGCTTCGACTGCCTTGAAGGTTATATTTGCCTGTGAGCGATAATCTTCTGCTTGCTTGTGATCGCCCAGCAACTCGCAAACATCTGCAAAATTTGTCAGCGTAGCAGAGAGGAACCAGCCAAGCCAGATGCTTTCCCCGATCCCCTGCGCCCCGACGCGGTTCATGCCGTCATTCCAGTCATGCGCGCCCATCAAAGGGAGGCCATGAGGCCCGGCCGTATTCGCTTTGGCAAGCGCGCGGCAACAATGTTCGTAAAGGGTCCCTGCTTGTGCCGAGGGGAATTTCCCGTATCGTTCATCTTCCTTTGTCTTCAGCGGTTCCGCACTTAGGAAAGGAATCTTCTTGGCAAGGATGGAGCGATCTCCGGTGGCGTGTACATAATATGCCGTCACATATGGAAGCCAGAGCAGATTATCCGAACAGCGCGTGCGGATCCCGCGCCCCGCTGGTGGATGCCACCAATGGAGCACATCGCCCTCTTCAAATTGATGCGCGGCCGCCTCCAAAATATGCTCGCGGATCAGTTCCGGCCGCACATGGATAAATCCCATCACATCCTGCAATTGATCGCGAAAACCATATGCGCCACTGGATTGATAAAAGGCTGTGCGCCCCCAGAAGCGGCAGGCCAGTGATTGATATAGCAGCCAGCGATTGAGCATTAGATCCATGCCTGTGTCTGGAGTCTTAACTTGAATCTGTCCCAGGATCTCATCCCAGAATTCACCGAGCGCCTGCCAAGCGGCCTGGACATTTTGGATGTTTTGATAAAGGCTGATCAATCGCTCTGCGTCCGCACGGTCAGCACCCTGACCGAGCATGAAAGTGACTTCTTTTGTCTCGCCGGGTTGCAGCCACAACAATAATTGCAATGCGGCACATGGATCGACGCCGGGTTGCACTCGCGGGGTCAGTCCGACACGTTCCAGTGCGGCGGGCCGCGCGTAACTGCCATGATTTCCAAGAAATTCTGTTCGATCGGTGGTTACGCCCAGGGGTTCACGCGTGGAAGCCAGGAATGCCACACGCTCTGGAAAATCCAAATTATATGCATTGCGCGCCAACAATGCGAATTGATTCGACACAAACTCAGGCACGATGTAAGGCGCCGTGTTGTCCTGGGTGGTACCCAGCACCCATTCCGCATAATAAGTCACATTGATGCGGCGTCTGCGTTGAGTCGTGTTGTGAATTTTCAACTGGATGATCTTGACCGGTTCATCCGGGACAACGAAGATACGCAGGTTATGTACCAACCCATGGCTTGCGTGCTCGAAAATGGAATAGCCTGCTCCGTGACGGATCAGATAGGGAGCGTCCGCGCGCGCGGGCAGCGGTGTCGGTGACCAAATCTGCCCCGTATCTTCATCGCGCAAATAAATCGCTTCAGAAGGAGTATCACTTACCGGGTCATTGCGCCAGGGCGTGAGTCGATTCTCGCCGCTGTTTTGCGACCAGGTACAACCCAAGCCTGATTCCGATACGAGACACCCAAACTGAGATGTCGCAATTACATTGACCCAAGGAGCGGGAGTCCATTGATCGGGCGCAAGGTGGATGACATATTCGTGTCCATCCGGGGTGAAGCCGCCGAGTCCATTATCGAAGAGCAGGTTCGATGGGCGTTCGATTGCGGGGGTCTTATCAAGCAGTGGCATCAATGGCTCAATCGGTACAAACCGTGGGAGTTGAATAGGAACCGCATCCAGTTTCGCGAGCTGTTGTTCGAGTGAACCAGCTTCGCCATCCAGGACGACGCGGGCAACTGCCCCTAAAAGAGTCCGCTCTGATTCAGCCATCTGATCTTCACGCAGAACAAAGATGCCGCCGCGCTTGTTGAGCCAGGCATCGCTGCCCTTGCGATTCAACAAGCGATGGATCTTTGCCTGGAATTCCTGTTCGTAACTGGTTTCGCGCTGATTTAGAATGACCAGGTCTATCATCAGGCCTCGCTTGCGCCAATAGGTATGCGCCGAAATCAATTCACCAAACAGATCAAGATCTTCCTCTTGTTTCAGCCGCGCCAGCAGAATCGGATAATCGCCTGAGATGGCGAATGACCATAGACCGGGCTGCCCGAGAGTATTGGCAGCAAGCATGGCTGGCTCGGTGCGCAATGCAGGCGAGGGATAAAGCAAAGGTGAGAGTAACTTCTGGATCTGTTCAACCTTCTGTGAGGTAAGCTCAAGTTGCGCGAGTTCCCTTTCAGCATTCGTGCGGGCATCCTCAATCGCTCGGCTAAGTTGCGACCGGCGGCGATAACGCTGAGCTAACACAATGGCTTCTTTGCGCGAATTGGCAGCGAGCGTGATAAAAGCGATCTGAGCCGTCTCATAAGGTGATAGCGTGATCTCGGCCTGCAAAGCGCAGATGGGATCGAGCGTTGCTCCGGTTGTGTTAGAAAGTTTGGAAGCTTTGGTAGCGTCCGCAAAAACACTCGGATGGCGGGACGTTCCACCGCGTCCAATGAAACGAGCCCGGTCGGTCTCATAACCAGTCAAATTTACGTGTTCATGATTGCTGGTGAAAAAGTGTGCCAGATAAACCGGCTTTTCATCTGCAGAGCGCGGACGACGACGAAAAAGCAGCAGGTTTTCCTTGGGTAGAAATTCGCTTTCAACGAAAAGTTTATTGAAGGCGGGGTGACGCTGGTCCACTGACTGCAGGGAAAGGATGATCTCAGCATAGCTGGTGAGTGCCAATCGGCGAGTGCGATCCCCGTGATTGGTGAGGGTCACGCGACGGATTTCCACGTCGTCTTCCGGCGCGACAGTGACTGTTGTACGCAGGACGATCTCTCCATCCTGCCGCTCGAATTCCACACGATGTGGATAGAAGTGCGTTTCACTTCTATCCGGCGGGATCATGGTAGGCTGATTTGCCACGGACCACAACTGTCCGTTCAGCCGATCCTCCACATAAATCCAGCTCCCATAATTATCCAGCGTGGGATCATCGCGCCAGCGCGTGAGTTCAAGATCATCCCAGCGGCTGAATCCGGATCCTGCGGCCGTAATGACGAGACTGTATTTTCCGTTCGATAAACAATGAACTTGCGGATAGGGCGCATCTGGCGAAACGTTCCATGGATCAAGCGGAATGGCAGTGTATATTCCACGCGCAGAGTCCATTTGCTGGTGACGTGGATATTCTGTGGGTGCGTGGGTGGGAGGCTGTTCCTGCAATAGCAATTCAATGCTCGCAACTCGCGGGTCTGCATGAAAGCGTCTAATCATGCGTTTGTTGAGCAGATGATTGCATAAAGACAGCAGGATCATTCCCTGGTGATGCACCATGTACGAACGGATGATCGCATGCTCTTCACCAGTCTTTAAGCGCTCGGCAGTGAAATCCACCGATTCATATAAGCCATACAGTCCCCACATTTTGAGATTCTCCAGCCATGCAAGATTTTGCATGACTGCTTGAGGTGTGAAAGGCAATGCGAGCATGGAAGCATAAGGCGCGACGACCGAATTCTCGGATAAGCCGCGTTTAAATCCCAGGTTTGGGATGCCAAACGCCTGGTATTGATATATCTGAGCAGAATCAAAAGTGTAATAACTGGACTCTGAGGTCCCCCACGGTATGTTCTTTTTCGCGGCGTATTGTATTTGTTCTTCGACGGCCACACGGCAGCTTTGATCCATGAGCGTGTTGGGATAGCTCTCCACGAATAAGGTGGGCATTAGATATTCGAACATCGTGCCGCTCCAGGATAGCAGGGCACGCATGCCACCCAGCTGGGTCAGCGGCCGTGCCAGATAAAGCCAATGATTTTGGGGTACGTCACCGCGTGCGATGGCAATCAGGCTGGCAATGCGTGCTTCGGAAGCCATCAGATCATAGTAATTGGAATCCAAGCGACCTGACTCAACGTTATAGCCAATGTGAAAAACACGACGCTGGGGATCGAACAGGAAGCCAAAGGTCATTGCCTGGAAATAGGATTCGGCTCGTGCAGCGAGCACGGCATAATTATCCAGTAAAGAAGTGGCATTTTTTCGTGTTGATTCGAGATCGTATGTCAGCGTGTCACACCAATCAAAAGCAACCTGGTCATTCGCATCCAACATGCCAATGATCTCCTCAAGGATGCGACTGGCCTGTTTGCAGATCTCAGGTATTTGACCGAGCTGTGGGTTTATTGCGAGGGTGGTCTGCAGATTTTCCCAGGCGGTGGCAAGGTCAGGATTTATCTGAGGCCGATCAGTGAAACGCGGCACGTCAGGCAAGATCAGAAACCACGGAGCTAAGACTTGCATGTCAATACGAATGCTTCTTACTTGATTGCGCACCCGTTCGATCCAGATCGAGAGTTTACGCAATGCATCCGGCGCGGCTTCCTCGTCTGATTTTTGAATAGCTTCCCATAATTTATTTTCCAGTTCGATGCGGCTGTCATCGAACAATTTCATTAGCAAGGCCGGCGAGAACTGATTGGCGGTACTGAGCGCGTTCACCTGGGCGTGCAGTGAATCGATAACGCCCTGCAATTGATCGGCGGCTGCGCCAAGGTGCGCCTGCTGCAGTGCTTGTGAAAGCATGTTGAGTGTGTCGAGCAGACCTTCCCAATTCAGGAGTGGGCGTTGCGTCATCTCATAACATCCCTGGCGCAGCGTGAGCAAACAGGCCGCTAGATTTCCGCTATCCACTGTGGAAATATAACGCGGCGGGAGTGGAGCGAAGCTGCGCGTATCATACCAGTTGAGGAAATGACCGCGTACACGTTCAAGAGAATCCATGCTGTCAAACGAATCGCGTAAACGCAATGAAAGTTCCAATGGGCCGATGTAGCCTAGATCATGCGCTGAAAGTGTGGAAAGCAACATCAACCCGATGTTGGTCGGGGAGGTATGGTGCGCCACCAATCCGCGTGGACTTTCTTGAAAGTGATCGGGGGGAAGCCAGCGATCTTCCGGACCAACAAAGTGTTCAAAGTACAGCCATGTGGAACGCGCCAACAGACGGAGCTTTTTTTCCTGTGCAGGGATGAGTGGTTTCACAGGTGCTGGAGTATCAGCCTTGCCGATGCGTGTTGCGACAAAGGGCGATATCATCCATCCAAGCAGCAGCGGAGCCGCGACAAACAAAATTTGGGGACGCCACATTACGAGGAAAAGGGACAACAAAACAGCAAACAGTGGTGCGAGAACCATGGCTTGCCATGCTGATTTAAGACGCAGTTTTTTGCCAAAAACTTGAACGGTATGAGCGGCGCTTACCCATTGGAGCATTCTTTTGTGCGTGACAAATAACCGTACAAGTGTGGTTGCAATTGCATCAAGAATGATAAATGCTTCATGAGGCAGGAAGATGATCTCAAATAAAAACCGAAGTGCCGCCAATCGCAGTGGACGAGACGTGACATTAGAAGGCTGCCTGGAAAAACTCTTGCGCAGTTCCGCGATGATATTGGTGACGATGGAGATTAAGTATGGTGAGAGCGCGAAAATTGTCCATGCCAGGCCGCCGCCAGGTAGAAACGCCCATCCGCTTACCAGTAGAGCCAAAACCATTGGCGGCAATAAACTGCGGCGCAGATTATCGAAAAGCTTCCAGCGGTCGATCACAGAAAGTGTATTCGGCGCTTTGCCTTTCGTGCGGTGTGGCACTTCACTTCTCAGCCAGGGTAGAAGCTGCCAATCACCGCGCACCCAGCGATGCATGCGATCTGTGTAAATCAAATAGTGAGGTGGATAATCTTCGAACAGCACGATATCGGTCACCAGTCCGCAATGTCCTTGCATACCCTCAAACAAATCGTGGCTCAATAATCGATTTTCAGGGACTCGGTCCTGCAAACTCTTTTGGAAGGCGGCCAAATCGTAGATGCCTTTGCCAACATAGTTGCCTTCATCGAAGAAATCCTGGTATACATCGGAAACTGCGCGCGTGTACAGATCAATGGTGGAATCGCCCGAATACACGCGCGTGAAAATCGATCGATTTGCCGCAGCGGGTCGTACCTGGGTCCGGGGCTGGAGCACTGTGTGACCGGCTTTTATCTCCCCTGTGACTGAATCAAACTCGGCCTGGTTCAATGGGTGTGCCAACGTGCCAATTAACTGGCGGGCGCTTTCGCGCGGTAATAATGTATCGGCATCCAGGGTAATGACATAACGGACGGTCGCTAAAACGCTTAGATCTCCAACCTGGATGACGAAGGTTGTCGAGTCACTGCCCGTCAGTAATTTGTTGAATTCCTCCAGCTTGCCGCGTTTGCGCTCCCAACCCATCCAGCAATCTTCACTATCATTCCAGAGGCGTTCGCGGTGAAAAAAATAGAAGGGTTGATAGTCATTGTTCCCATATTTAATGTTCAACTGTTGAATGGCGTTTCTCGTGTATGCCACGGATTGCTCATCGCCCGGCATTTCTTTTTCGGGTGCATCAGCAAAATCGGTTAATAAGGCAAAGAAGATATTCGGATCGCTGTTGGCGAGAAAGTGATGTTCAATTTGGCGGATGAGAAAGGGAGCATCTCGTTCCGTGCCAAGCAAAGAAGGCATGACAACTATGGCTCGATAGTCTGACGGGATGCCTTTCTCGAAATTCAATTTAGGATGTATGCGCGGTGGGATACTGGATAAGATCAATCCATTGACCAGCTCGATTGCCATGGCTGAAGAGGGTAGCAGTGCCAGAAGTCCTGCCATGATTACCTGGGCAGTGTTTCCACCAGTGTAAATTGTGGCCGAAATAATGAGAACGCAAACCAGAATGGTAAAGGCAGCGATGCTCCCCAAATAGGTGGTTGTGGCATTCTTTTGAAGTGAACGCGCCACAGAGACAAAAAATGGTGGGTGATAACCAATCTGAGCTTCCAGTGTTTCCCGGCCTGGCCCGATGAGGTAATAACCGACGTGCTTCTTGCGCGATGACGTGCCAGCCCCCGCAAGCTGGATGGCCCGAAAAGCAATACCAACTTCATCTATTAATGAGCCTTGAGACAATTCTTCTACGATACTGCGATAATGATTGCGTGTCTCAAAATCCATTTGGGCGTATACACCTGTCGGGTCATTGCGCAGGGTTTTTTCCAGGACACTTGTCGATTCGAAAAATGCCTTCCAATCCTGGGCCGCGAGCAGGCGCAGATTCAGGATGGAGTTAATGACCATCGTCTCAGGGGCAGCTTGAAGGGCGGGGGAAGCGGGTGTCTCAATGCTTTGCCAAAGATCAGGCTGAGGCGCCGTATCCCATTTCAGTTTGGTGATCATCGCCAATCCCTCTGCCAGGGTTTCCATCACGGACAGCCTTAACATCAATGGCAAAGCCCAAAGTTCGCCAATACGAAGCGGAGTGCCATTCTGAAATGTTTGAAGGAAGTTTTTGATCTGTTCGATATCAAGGCGGTTATCTTCGCGTCGTGTGATCGCCAGAGCAAGGATGTAAATGCGCGTCCAGCCATCCCGCGTTTTAGGCAGGCGGTGATAGTAATCCATGGGCATGTCTTCTTCCAACTGGCGGATGGCTTGCTCAAGGACATAGAAATTGTCCAATAGCCATTCGGCCACAGGCGAGACGGAGACCTGCGTTTTAGTGGCTCCGTCAAAATAGTGATAAGCTGATTGAAAGAATTCGGTGAACTTTTTCAGTCTATCTGGTATGGGGAAATTCCATCGGCGCGGCGCGCAGGTTGCTAATTTTTGTGCCAGTTTGAGGGCCAGTTCATCTTGTTGTTCTCGAGGGGTTGTCGCGGGTTCAGTCTGGGCTGGTCTGGGAGCAGTGTTGAGCATGGATTAGTGGCCTCTGCCCTCTTTCACTGCCAGTTCGGCATGGGTCTGCTGGATTTCATCGCTGGAAAGATCCTGCATGATCATAAGCGGTGTACTGCCATACGCAATAAAACTGTTTGTTACACTGCCATACGGCCAGCGTCGCTCGCCTGAATGACCATGCGCCACTAACATCACCAGATCGGCATTTGCTTCCTCCACCATGTTATGCAGGATGGCGACAACATTATCACCAATGGCAATGTCGGTCCTTAGCTCCAGTCCTTTCTGCGAAAATTGTGTATGAAGTTGATCGAAATAATGAGAGGCCGCCTGATGGTTCTTCTCTACAATTTGGTTGATTAATTCCCCGTTCTCTTCGGAAAGCGGAAAGCGATGGATGGTTTGGGGTTTCTGAATGACAGTTCCCAGAATAAGTTGGGAATTGTAGTATTGCGCCAGATTCATCGCGACCGGCAGGATGTACTCTGCCCTCGGGGAACAATCTAACCCGATGAACAACCGTTTGTAGTGAACCTCTGATGAACCTGCGGCTGTAGATTGATAAGCCCGAACAAGCAAGGTGGATTTATAGGAACGCATCAGGATTTTGTGAACCACGCTGCTGACGTTCCATCCGCTCAGCCCGCTCCGTCCATGTGTGCTGAGGGCGATCAAATCTACGTTGTTGTTTCGCGCGAATTCAATGACAGATTCCGCGGGATTACCTTCGATGATCGTATGCTCAACGCTCAGGCCGGATTTTCGCAGTTGATCAGCAATCTGCTCAAGATACATTTCCAATTCACGCTTTTGCAAATGCCAGTCTACCGGGTCAACTGCAGGAGTCCGACCCTCATGCTGCGCATATTCCATCACGTGCGCCAGTGTGACGCGCGCATTTGTCACTGGGGCAATTGCCATCACATGTGGCAATACACACTCGGCCAGCGCAGAGCCATCCAACGGCACAAGAATGTGATTTATCATGACAACCTCCATGCTATAAGCATAAATCGTCTTGCGGCGATGAGAGTTTGATGAACAGTGTTCCATTTCCCCCGAAGATGGAAATTATATGGCGAGTATCCCTTTACAACACGTAGAACATCTGTTAGAATATTGGTCATTGAACAACCTTCCTCAAATATATACGTAGACTCTGAAAGCAAGGATGCAAACCATGAACAAGAAAAGCCCAATGACCAAATTTACCCTCAAGAACTTCCAAGAGATGTTCCCGAATGATGACGCCTGTCTTGAGTATCTTCGCTCTGAATGGTATCCCGAAGTGATGACTTGTGAAGGTTGCGGACGCGAAGCCAAGTTCTATCGCATCACTACCCGTAAGGTATACGGCTGTGAGCATTGCGGGTTTCAATTCTCGCCCGCCGCTGGTACGATCTTCCACAAGTCCCCCACTCCCTTGACCATTTGGTTCTACGTGATTTATCTCATGGCGCAAACACGCGGCGGTATTTCTGCCAAACAGATTCAACGCGAGACGGGCGTTACTTATAAAACCGCTTGGAGAATGTGCAAGCAGGTTCGTTCTATGTTGGGTGAGGATTTCGAGAAGTTTGACGGCGAAGTCGAAGTAGACGAGTCGTACTTTGGCGGCAAAGCTCATGGAACACGCGGACGCGGTGCGGAAAATAAAACGGCTGTGTTCGGAATGGTCAAGCGCGGCGGCAAACTCGAAGCCCGCAAGGTTGCGAACGTCCGACGCAATACGATTATGCCGATTGCGTCTGATAACATCGAAAAAGGTACGCAGGTTTTCTCCGATGAATTCAATATCTATCAGGCTTTGCCCGCGATGGGATACGAACACGCTACCGTGCCACATGCCGAAAAAATCTATGTTGCGGGCAATGTTCATACGAATACCATTGAGGGTTTCTGGTCACAGGTCAAAGGCGGGATACGCGGTGTCTATCATTCAGTGAGCGCCTCTTACTTACAACACTATTTGGATGAGTATTCATTCCGCTATAATCACCGCGACGATGTCACTCCGATGTTTTTGACTTTTCTTTCCCGCGTGAAACCTTTGGAAGGATAGGGTGGGTCGCTTTTTTCAAGGCTTTCAGGAAGTCCTCTTTCGTGAGGACTTCTTTTTTTTGTTCCTTTTTTTCAGGTTTCTTTTTCATTTCTATTCTCCTTTTCTTCATTTAGTGTTTCTTGCGCCGCGGCAAAAATTGCGAGTAATAATGGCAAGGCTTCGTCTCCTGAGATCATTTGGTTATCAACTATGCCTAGAATAGTTGATTGAATCCAATCAAGCGAAGCCTTATCATATTTGTTTTCAATATATTGCGGCGGCAACACCCCAAGAGTACCGCTTGTATCTACATAAGGTATATAGATGACCATTCCTGTTTCTAACTCATGCACCATAGGATTACTCGTTTTTAACAGATTAACAAACTTTATGTTGCCATAATGCTTTTTTGAAACAATTTTCCATGTGGTATCTTCATCTGTTATTGTGTAAGTACGACCGCCTTTTATGGACTTCATATTCGTTTCAGTGAATTCTACGGCTTGGAAATATTCGGTTAGTTTTAGTTCTTCATCAGGGTATATTACTCGATTGGGAAAATCTTTACCCAAGAACGGCGGAGCATTTTTTATTCTTCGCAAGAAATTTAGCCCGTTACTAGTAATCTGAAATAGTGGATGTTTACGGAGTTCGTCTATGTTTCTATCTAAGTGCAATGAAAACCTTTGTATAATTGGATCAGGCTTCTTTGTTTCTTGTGGACTAGTGGTTTGCCGTACTTTTGGTTTGCTGACATCTTTCTTTAATTTGTTTGAATCTATGTGTTCAAGCAATTTAGGTTGATTAGTATTCCGATACTTGGCAGATTCCCAAGCTATTGAAAGTGCCCAAACCGCCAGTCCGACAATGACCCACCAATACCAATCTATCAACTTAAAAATCCCTCCCAAGCGCAACTTCTCTGCAATTTCCAAAGGCAAAAATTCGTCTCTGACAAGGACAAATACCCCGTACAACGTCGAAAGAATAGCAAAATACCTTGCCTTGAAAACAATTGAAAGGAAGGCTTTGAGTGTATCCATTCCTCCATTTTACCCCTCACACGTGACATAAAGGTATTTTTCATTAGTTATTTCACTTGAAAATCAAAATCCATTCTGGATTTATTTCAATAAGACCTGACAATAAAGCTAAAGCAACGCCCAAAATCGTACACATCAAAGTTATGATAGCACCAACTATTATCCAAAACCACTGCGCTACAAACGTATCTTTATGCCAAACCTTTGCAGTTAGTAAGGTTATTCCTCCTGGTTTTGATGAAGTACCAAGTCTATATTCAATGTTTGCTTCATCATTTATCACTCTCCCTGTAATTTTATCTTCAACCTCCAGATTGACTTTGATAGGCAATACATCATCCCCAATTCTTTCATACAAATGCCACTCTTTTTGAGGATTGTCTATATGTAAAACAAATTCAACAACATCTCCCACGTAATAGGGCGCAAGTTTGAAAAACCTACGCCAAAATGGCTTAGGTGTAATTCTTATATTACCTAAATCTTTTTGATGTTGTGGTTTAGAATATGTTGGCATATCAAATCCTAGTCTCGAAAACACTTTCTTGACTAGGATTTTACCCCAACACGTGACGTTAAGGGATACTCGCCAATTATATAACAGAATCCAAATTGGGCAGGGAAGATGCGCCATAAGGATTTGTGCGCCTGTGACTGTAACGAAATATCCAGGACTGATCTCGGAGTCTTTTTCTCGACTGTGCTGATATTCATCTAGAATTTCCAGGAGTGGATTACGAAAACTTGAGCGGCGATGCAATAGGGGGATCTTCCGAAACGATTCGTACGCGTGTGCAAGCTGCGCGCAATATTCAAGTTAAATGCTTCTCAAATAACGGCTCATCGGATATTGTTTGGAACGCTAATATGCGTGTCGGGGCGATACGTTAATTTAGCACACTACAGGATGCAGGCGCTGTGCTGACGACCGTAGGGAGTGTCGAAGCATCAGAGTTTGATGCGAGCGGCAACATCGCGCTGTGCGTGACTCAAGTTAATTTATCGGCGTCTGCTTGACAGCGCATCCTCAGTATGTCCAGGTCAATGGATTTCCTTAACTTCACTGCGCGAATTTGAAGTCAAGAAACGCTCCCGAACTTTTGCCGAGATCTGATGATCAGTCATCTTATCCGCGGTTTCAAGCGCAAAGATGCTTGCTTTGAGACCCGCATGTTCAAGACGTTTTTCAAGCTCACCCTTGGCTTCACCAGGACCGAATATTTGGATGGCATCCGCATCACGAATAACAGCGACGACTTGATCGTAGTAGCTGTTGAGGTGGTTCCCAAGCTGGCGGTCGCGCGCGCCTTCTGTCAAGCCGTCTGCTGCGGTGCCGCCCGAAAATCGGACACGCTTTTCCATATCTGAACTTATCTTTTTTATTTCCTCCCCATCATCTGTGACAATTACAATAACAGCTTTCCGATGGTCGATCCACAAACCAATTTCCTTTTTCATAAGAATCTCCTATTTATGTCTGGGCGAACTGATTTTTTTGAAATCAATGAATCCCTGCTCAACGTTTGTATCAGTCAACTGTACCCGGAGGCGTTCTCCGACATCCAGCCCTTCGAATCCATTTACCAACTTGCCTTCAACAGGGATGGTGAGAAGTCGCACCCAGGTCCCTTTCTCGGAAGCGCCTGTGACAATTGCATCAAACCGTTCTCCGATCCTTGATTCAAGCAGGAGCGCTGCGGCAGATTTTTCAACGCGTCGTTCCACCTTCTTGACTGAATCTTCGGCTTCAGTGCAGTGAGTCGCCAAAACATCAAGTTCATCTTTACTGTACGGAACCGTTTTGCCTTCCAGCGCGGCTTTCAACAAACGTTGAGTAAGCAAGTCTGGATAGCGGCGATTTGGGGCGGTCGAGTGAGCATAGTCTTTGACAGCAAGACCAAAGTGTCCGGGGATGTCCCCATCAGGAGGTTCAGCAACATATTCGCCGGCCCCCAAAAGTTTGACGATGGTCAAAGATAAGTCAGGGAAGCGAATCGGATCTGCAGCTTTTTGCTTGACCAGAAACTCCTCCAGCGCTTTCGAATCCGGGATTTCGGGAAGGCTGAATTTGTATTCCCCAGCGATTTCAACAATCCGATCCCATCTTTTTGGAATGCGTACCACGCGCCGGATCGAGGGGAATCCACTGGCTGATAGATAGCGGGCAGTTACACCATTTGCCGCGATCATGAAATCTTCAATGATCTCCCTAGCACGGTTCTTTTCCTCGATTTCGAGCGAGCGGATTTGATCGCCGTCAAATACCGGCTTCGCTTCAATCGTTTCCAAGCTCAAGGCCCCATGAACATGGCGAAGTTTCTTCAGGTTTTGAGCAGTTTGGTCTTGCACGCGCAGGTTTTCAGCCAACCCAGGAATCGAAGAGACCGCCTCAGGCACAATTCCATTCCCCTCCAGCCATGCCGCAATACTGTTATAAGCCAGTTTGGCGCGATTGCAGACCATCGCCCTAAAGATCCTGGAATCCAGGAGAGACCCGTCGGCGTCAACTTCCATTTCAATCACAAGAGCCAAACGTTCTTCGTTGGGATTCAACGAAGTGAGATCTGTCGAAATTATTTCAGGAAGCATCGGGAAGATCATCGCGGCGGTATAGACCGAGGTAGTATTGTGGCGGGCATGTTCACCTATGGCTGACCCTTCCTTGACGAGCGAGTCCACGTCTGCGATGGCAACCATGATCCTGACCTTGCTTTCAGATATTGGCTCGGCAACGCTCAGCTGATCGAGATCACGCGAGTTGTTATTGTCTATCGAAGCCCACAAAAGATTTCGCATGTCGCGAATATCGGAATGAGTTTCAACAGGTGCAACTTTTATGCTGACAGGCAATTGAAGCTCTTCAAGTTCGGCAAGTGCTTCAGCGGAAAAATCAGGGAGCAGGCCGTGTTCAAGCATCGCTTTGTAGGCAATGCTTTGCAAAATAGCACGATGATGTTTTACATCTTTCATGATCTTTCTCATCAATAATCTAAACCAGGAAACGTAATATTTATCCGAATTCACACGTGGCTTCGGGAATAGAGTACAAGACCACCATCTCATCCTACAACGAACACTCCCCAGTCGCATCCATCAGCCGGGGAATGTTGTTCTCCGCCACTTGGGGGAGATTCGGATGGGGAGGGGACAGTGCAATTAGCAGCGCAAGAATCCCAGTTTCTGGTTGGCTGTCAATACCTAATTTGATAGGCCGTTATGGAATAAGTGCGAACTGCAACGACCTCTGTAACAGAAAAACTGCAAGCACCTTAATAACAGTTCTAACGTAAAGAACTGCAAATACCCATGATACATCTTCTACTCCGCAACAAAGAGGAGTAGAAATGAA
>Ga0180069_1000024_pt1 | contig 40363 bp, 37 predicted proteins | sample EasRivERM_16_10D_2_FD_121793 | JGI IMG/M metagenome (GOLD analysis project Ga0180069, IMG submission 121793) | Soil microbial communities from meander-bound floodplain in the East River, Colorado, USA - East River metaG ERMLT231B'_16_10D | ecosystem: Environmental > Terrestrial > Soil >...
GGTTTGTTTGGTTTCGTTGGCGACCTGCTTGAGACGGACCCACACCAAAATAGCACAGGCAATATGATTTCGGACGATTCTGGCTTTACGACATTGGCAACCTTCCAAGCCAGTCAATTGTTTGGTTTCGCGGTGAAACTGCTCGACTTTCCAACGCAAGCTGCACACTTCTTGTACAGCCTGCGTGTTGTCTTGCGCCATGTCGTTGGTCACGACATAGTCCGTGCGCTTGGGAGTGAGCACAACCCGAAATAGTTTCACCCTGATCAAAACGAAGCAATCCCCTGTTAAAAGAGAAGATTGCTTCGCAACTTGCGCTCGCAACGACATGCAAACGGCGTCGCTGCGGCGAAGACCAACGTGCTGCGGGAATGGTGGTCGAGTAAGGCGAATGAAGCGCCCGTATCGAGACCTGGTCCGCGTCGGGAACCTAAAAGTATGTTGCGCGAAGAGGTTGCAACGGGCTTCTACATCATATATACTACACAGTGCCGCATAATTAGATAAACTTGAAATTTGAATTTCAGCCTGCAAAACCTTTTAAAAAGTTTACTTATTAAAGAGACAAGCGGTAGACTCAAATCCTGACCAACTGGAGGCATGAATGACGGAATTGAAGTTGCCAATCGCGATGGCAGAACTGCGGCCTGTCCTTGGGGATATCGTCGAGCTGGGTATGGATCTTGCACCGTATTTCTCTGTCTTGCTTTCATCCAGACATGGCTTGAGTATCGTGGTGGATAACCGCGAGGAGCGGGTGACCGAACGTGCACCTACAGCTGGCACGGTCCTTTCGGGCTTCGATGGCTCTACCAACTTCGAACGCGCTGTCGGCGGCTTTAATCGTGAAGAGATACTAGCTGCGACGCGTGACTTCATCCAGGGAACGCCCTTTCAGAAATATGCACCTCAGGCAGAGTCCGAGCGGCGCGGTGATTTTGTCACACCAGTGCAGATCGATCCACTGGAGCTCTCTGTACAGGAGAAGTTGGATCGCTGCCGCGCAGTACAGGCACGGGCAAAAGTACGTGACGCGCGCATTGTCAATGTGCGTGTGGTCTACAACGAATTGAATGAGCACGCGGTCTTCGCCGATGCGAGCGCAGACCTGGCTCAACGCGTCCAACGCGTAAATATGTTTGTCATTGTGATTGTAATTGGCACCGCGGGAGAGGTCCGTTATGATTTCAGCGCCAAGTCTGGCTCAGCAGGGTGGGAGGTATTGAACTGGAGTGACGAAGAGATCCAAAGTGTTGTCGATGGTGCGCTGGCATTGTTGAACGCGGAACGAATCGAACCGGGCGAATATCGCATCATCACCACCCCCGGCGTGAGCGGAACGATCTGCCATGAATCCTTCGGTCATGGCGTCGAAACGGATATGTTTCTGAAGGAACGTGCCCGCGCTGCTCATTTCATTGACAAGGTTGTCGGCTCCCCTCTGGTCAACATTGCGGATGACCCCAGCCAGCCCGGAAGTTATGGCTCCTACTTTTTCGACGATGAAGGACACATGGCTGCACCCACTCAAATTGTGGAAAATGGGATATTCCGCCGCGGCATCACCGACAGATATTCTGCAACGGCGCTCGAAATCCCTCGCTCTGCCAACGGACGCCGGCAGGATTACAGCCGCAAGGCGTACGCCCGCATGAGTAATACCTTCTTTAGCCCGGGTGCCTCCACGCTGGAGGAAATGATTGCACAGGTGGCTCATGGCATCTTCCTCGACAAGTGGTCCTCCGGCATGGAAGATCCACAGGGCTGGGGCATTCAGGTCACCTGTCATTATGGGCATGAGATCAAAGGTGGCAAAATCACAGATCGAGTCTTCGCTCCAATTGGGATCACAGGCTATGTGCCAGATGTGCTGCAGAGTATCACTGCGGTCAGCAATGTTCTGGAAATGGACGGCGGAACCTGCGGCAAGGGTCACAAGGAACAGGTGCCTGTGGCATCCGGTGGCCCACATCTTCTTTTGACTGCGAGGTTGGGCTAATGTTAAATCAAATCGTTGAGGCGCTCAAGAAGCGCAGCAATCTGGCCGGTTGGACGGTGCGTCACGTTCGAACACGCGGGGCACAGGTATACGCCGTGCCGCAAGGCATTGAATCACAACGTGCAGTGGATGGTGAAAGATATATCATCGATGTGCTGCGCAATACATCCACTCCTGATGGGTCTCCTGCTCTAGGGAGCGGCGATGCCTCGCTACTACCCGGCGAAGATATTGGGCACACCATCGACCAGGCAACGCTGGTCGCTGGGTTGGTCGCCAATCCAGTTCATGGTTTGCCGGGTCCTGCTGCGCTTCCCGATGTGCCATTGTACGATACAGATTTGCAGAATGATGCATCCAATGTGATGCGCGATGTGATGGATCACATTCGGGCTGAGGCGGCGAAGCATGTGGATGTGCGTCTGACGGCGGCGGAATGTTTCGGCGAGGTGCACAACACACATCTGGTTAATAGCCGCGGCATCAATGCCGAACAGGAATCAACGCAAATTGATATTGAGTTTGTTCTGCATAGTCAGAAGGGTGAACGAGAGTCTGAAACCTTCGAGGCGATGACCCGCCGCCGCGTAGCAGACTTGAACGTTGAATCGGCAATCGAAGATCGAGCCCGTTACACGCTTGACTCTCTCGAGGCGGAGGCACCTACATCGTGGCAGGGACCCGTGGTATTGCGCCAGAATGCGCTCGCTATTTTCATGGCGGGGGATAATCTCAACGGCAGTGTAATCCAAACCCTGGCCTCTGCTGCTTCAAAATATGCCGGGTTCAGCCCCTGGGAAGTAGGCAAGCCAGTATTCCGTAGTGAGGCAAAGGGCGATTCACTCACAGTGTGGGCAAATCGCTGCCTGCCTTTCGGCTCTGCTTCCGATCGTTTTGATGCCGAAGGTTTGCCTGCCCAACGCATTGAGTTGATCCGTGACAATGAATTTGTTGCCTTTGCAGCCGGTCAACGTTATGCAGATTACTTGCAGATCCCTGCGACCGGCGCATTCGGAAATATCGAACTGCCCGCTGGCAAAACACCCGCATCCACACTACTGGTTGAACCGTATATCGAGATCGTCCAATTCTCGTGGTTCAACCCTGATACGATCACCGGGGATTTTGGCACCGAAATCCGTTTTGGGTATCTTGTCCAGAATGGGATACGCACACCCTTCAAAGGTGGTCAGCTGGTTGGTAATTATATGGATGCATTGGCAGATGTGCGTTGGAGTTCAGAAATTGGATTTTTCGGTAGTTATTTTGGTCCACATACTGCGCGTTTCAACGACTTGAAGATTGCAGGACAAGGACAGGGCGGATGAGCAATTACTCGTGAAGTTTTTAGAAAACGTCAACGCGCTGTGCGAGCTATTCTTGATATACCTTTCCTGGAGATATCTATAAATGGAAACTGGCAGAACTCTCCCTCCGAAATTTCTGGCAGCAATGATTGCCGTTCTGCCCCTTCCAGGGTCACCCTTATATGATGGTGATGACCAAAAAGTTATAAATCAAGCTCTGGCAGACCTGGAAGTCTATAAAAAGGCTGGCGTCGACAGTGTCCTTTTTGAAAATGATCACGATCTGCCGTATATTCAACCACCCCTGGACGAAAAAGGCATCCTCCTAATGACAAAAATCGTCAACGAGGCAAGGGCAAGGTTTGATGGACCCATAGGAATTCAAATGCTTGAGGCAGCCAATATTACGTCTTTGGAAATCGCGGCTGAGGCAGATCTTGATTACATCAGAGTTGAGGCATTTGTATTTGCCCACGTTGGTGGCAGCGGCATCATAAATGGCTCGGCTGGAAAAATATTACGAAGAAGAAAAGAGCTGAAGGCAGAACACATCCAGGTGTTTGCCGATGTCAAGAAAAAACATGGCTCCCATTCCTTGACGATAGACCTGGACATAAAAGACGAAATCATGCAGGCAGAATTTTTCCTGGTAGACGGAGTCATTGTAACCAGTCAGTTTACAGGCGTAAATCCTGATAAGAATGATTTGATAAAAGCGAAAAGTGCAACAAAATTGCCCGTACTCATTGGTTCGGGCATGACCGCCGAAAACATTCAAGAGTACTTGCCCCTGGCCGATGGTTTCATCGTTGGATCTTATTTTAGAAAAGACGGAAAGTTTCTTGAAAAATTAGAACCAGAAAGACTAAATAAATTTATGAAGGTTTTTGTTTCGGCAATAAAAAACACTTTGCGCTCGGCAAAGCAACCAGGTTGATGATGACAGATCGATAAAAAAGCAGTTCCTACATGGGCAGCGGGAGATCTGCATTAATATGATGCTGAATTGGAAGTAGTATTTGGAATTTGAGAGGAGGCTTACCATGCACACCCATCGCCTGCCTTGGATCCAGCCTGCAGTAGCATTACTACTCATCATGGCGCTCAGCGCCTGTGGCAGTGTGGCTCTCACTCCCATCCCTTCACTGACCGCCGCATTAGCATATACGCCGTTCATCGCAATACCCACCCTCACCATGACTGCCACAGTCCCTGCGACTGCTGCCGCGACACCCGAACCAACCGCGGCAATTCCACTCATCGCGGGTCCCGATGTGGCGTTTGAGGGCGTGCACTTCACCCTGCCAGCTGAAGTGGCAAGCGGGGTCAATGCACAGGCCGTGCCCGCAGAGGATATTCTGGCCGAGACCTATCCCAACCACATCGGGTTCAATCTGGTGGGTTACGACTCTCGCAACATCCGCATCGAGCCGCACATCCGGGTCTACCCGGTGAGTGAATTGGGCCAGGCTGGCACCGAGATCGCCCAGGAACTCAAGGAATTGCTGGTTGAACAGCCAGCGGTCATCCGGCCCGGAGTCGGCATCCCGATCCTCCCCGTTCGGAATGCCGGACAACAGATCACTGTCCAGATCGAGTATCTGACGCTCACGGACGGCTCTGGCATACGGGTTCTCACGCAGTTTGCCCAGGATGCCGGTCCCATCGAAAACGAAAGCCTCTTGTACCTCTTTCAGGGGCTGACGAACGATGACGCCTACTACATTTCGGCTCTACTGCCTGTCTCCGCCTCCTTTCTGCCAGACCATGCGGACGACTCCGCCTCGGTCCCACCCGTGGATGGCGCCCTCTACCCGCAATTCAACTCCCCGGAGTTCAACGCCGAATACGCGAGCTATCAGCAGGCTGTAATGGATAAACTGAACGGGACTTCCCCGGAAGAGTTCACGCCGTCTTTGAGTGCCCTAGACGACCTGCTCGAGTCATTGCAGGTGGATCTGGTCGCTGTTCCGAAAGCCAGTCCACCGCCTGGAGCATTGTCCGTGCCATGCCTGAACGCACTACCCACCCGTCTGCGCGTCGGCCTGTTTGCCTACGTGGACCCTGACCCACCCCTGCCAAACAACGTTCGAAGCGACGCAGGCAGGGACAATGACCTCATCGGTGAAATTGGACCCGGTCAGGCAATGAAAATTATGGATGGACCGAAATGTGCGGATGGCTGGGTGTGGTGGCAGGTGCGCGCACTTGAGATCAAACTGGAAGGTTGGACCGCCGAAGGCGACCAGCAGGAGTACTGGCTCATCCCCTGCGCCTTGCAGGCACAATGCGGTCCGTAGTGAGCGTTTTGAAAACCAGCAAGGCCGTTGTTGAGTTCCTTCGCAAGCCGGTCCTGGCCGCGGATTTTCTCCATCAGTTTCAAACCTTTGCAGTAGATTCTTCCAGTGTCGCTCAGGACATAAAATCACAGAAAGAAACCCACACAACACGAATACACAATGACCAACAAATACACCCCGCTTGAAAAACATTTGCGCGACCTGCCTTTAAGTCAGAAAGAAGTAACAATGACATTTGAGCTCATCGAGCAGATATTGAACGATAACCTGCCACTGCCGGCATATCAAGACGATGCCTGGTGGGGAAATCAGAAGGCAGGCATACAGGTTGAATCAATTGCCTGGATGGATGCAGGCTGGATGGTGGATATTGTCAACTTTCATGAAAAGCAGGTCCGATTTGTACGACAGTAGACAGTAGGCAGCTTTAAAAAGAAAATGCTGAACCAATTGCTGGACTCGCGGTTTACATCTTCCCCAGCATCTCAATCGCCTTCCGCAATCTTTCCAAACATTTCTCTTTCCCGATGATCTCCATACTCTCAAACAATGGCGGGCTGACCTTTTGCCCTGTCACCGCAACGCGCAAAATACCAAACACCTGATTGATATTCATGCCCGACGATTCCACATACGCCCGCATGGGCGGCTCGGCGGTTTGGTGAGAAAGATCAGGCAAAGATGCGAGAATCTCATAGGTTTTCTTAGCGATCTCAGCGGATTGCTGCGCATCGAGTCCCTTGGCAATTAAGTCTTCGGGATTCGGCGACACATCGTCCTTGAAGAAGAAACTTGCGAACGCAAGACTATCATCCAATGTGACGAGTCGCTCACGGATCAAAGGAGTCACCTTGAGCAGAGTATCATTGTCCACTTCGAGTTCAGCGGCTACGAAATAAGGCTTGATGCGCCGCGCCAGATCCTCCGTCGTCAGGAGGCGGATGTGAGTCGCATTGAAGTGGTCCAGTTTTTGGAAGTTGATCGCGGCCGGTGAAGGAGTCAACGAATCAATACTGAAACGTTCGACCATTTGATCTAGGGTCATTACGTCATCTTGAGCAACTCCCCAACCCATCAACAGGATCCAATTCAAAACGCCTTCCGGGGTATAACCCAAATCTTTCAAGGCGCCGATAAAAATTGAATATCCATCTTTGATTGCATCTGCTTTTTCGCGCTTGCTCATCTTCCCTTTGCCGCTTGGCTTGAGAAAAACGGACAGATGTACCCAGGTTGGCTCTTCCCAGCCGAACGCACGGATAATGTTGACATGCAATGGAAAAGTGGAAAGCCACTCTGAACCGCGGATCACATGGGTGATCTCCATTAGGTGATCGTCGATCATTGCGGCCATGTGATAAGTCGGCAGACCGTCCGATTTGAGCAAAACGGAATCATCAAGAGCGGTATTCTCGATCGTGATCGTTCCACGCAACAGGTCAACGCCAGTGGTCGAGCCTTCTTTCGGCATCTTGAAGCGGATGACATATTTTTCACCTGCCTCCACACGACGACGCGCCTCATCAGGAGCAAGATTGCGGCAGGTGCCATCGTAACGCGGGTTTTCCTTTCGTGCCAATTGTGCCTGTCGAACCTTCTCCAATCTATCCGGCGTACAAAAGCATGGAAAAGCGGAACCCTTCTCTACAAGTTCCCACGAGTATTGATGATAAATTTCGCGGCGTTCTGTTTGACGATATGGACCATAATCCCCACCATGTACTGGACTTTCGTCTGGTGAGATTCCCAGCCACTCCAGGCTATCGATGATCCCAGCCTCCGCACCAGGCACATATCGTTTCTGGTCAGTATCCTCGATACGAAGGATAAACTGACCGCCCACCTTGCGGGTAAACAGGTAATTATAGAGAGCCGTGCGTGCGCTTCCAAGATGGAAACGTCCAGTTGGTGAGGGCGCCATGCGTGTGCGTACAGGTTTGATGGTCAAGTGTTCATCTCCAGAAATATCTGGTGGTTGAGTAGCCGGAGGCGTATCGAAACCACCCATTTGAGTCAATTACATGTTTGCTTGAAAACTCGCTGGTTTCGACTGCTTGCGTCTCAACCAGCGGTGGACTTAGAATTCCATTTGCCTGTGCCGCATGGCGACACTTTGCACCAGTCCGATGCCGAGCATCAATGAAGTAAGACCACTGCCCCCATAACTCACAAAGGGAAGAGGCAGCCCCGATACCGGAACGATATTCAAATTGACGCCGATATTGACCATGCCTTGAAAAAAGATCAAAGTTGCGACACCATAGGCGATCGACATGCCCGCCACATCGCGGGCTTTTTGTGCAGCGCGCAAACATCTCCAGACGACGATGACGATAACAGCAATAACCAGTAAAGCTCCGACTAAACCAAATTCCTCCGAAACCGCTGAGAAGATGAAGTCGGTGTGGCGTACTTTGAGAAAACGTAATTGAGTCTGCGTGCCATGACCATAACCTTTGCCGAAGAGTCCGCCTGAACCGATGGCGATCTTTGCCTGGTCCACATTGTATGTCTCGCCGAATGTTTCTTCATTATCAGGCAGGATAAAATTCTCAATCCGTTTTTGTTGATATTCCTGTAAAAACGGCAGGCGAATACCCAGATACGTTAAGCTGAAGACAGTTGTCAGTAACAGCGCGCCAAACCCGCCAATGATCAGCAAATGCTTTATCTGGATCCCATTGAACCAAAGCAGAGATCCAAGAATCACCATCAACACCACAACGTTACTTAAGTTCGGCTGAAGCAAGATCCAGATCGCGATACCCCATGTCCATAAAGCGGCAACCAACAGCCATCTTACATCCCGGGGTCGGTTTTGGGTCTTATCAAAGTAACGGGCAAGCAGAAGTATCGCGGCAATTTTGGCAAATTCAGTCGGTTGCAGGAACAACACACCCACTTGAAACCAACGTTGTGCACCAAAAGCTTCCAGGCCGAGGCTGGGCAGAGAAAGAGCTAACAGGAATAAGGAAATGACGATGAATATAGGGCGATACAAAGCCATCCAATACCGATAATCAATCGCGGCTACTATAAAGATGAGGACGATCCCGGCAAGCGCAAAATAGATCTGGCGGTTAATGAGCGGCAACAGTTCTTCATTCCCCGCAATCGCAGAACGGATCATGGTCGTGCCAAAGCCAATTGCCAGCACTACCGCGCCCAATAACATGAAATCAAAATAGCGCCAGGAGATGTCACGTAACATAATTACTTGATACAAGATCGCCCTTCGTCTGCGGTCTTCGCCTAACGGCTCAGACTTCCGCTCAGGGCGAAGTCACTACTTTATCTTTCTTTTCCTTCGGCGGGCAGCTTTGAGTGGAATATCGGCAACGAGGCGTTGTGAACGTCCATCGTGTTCAACGTCAATTTGCACGCCTTGCGCATCGATGGCGACGTGACGGCTGATCGTGGCGATCAAATCATCTCGAAGCGAATCAAGCTCGGCAGGAGTCAGATCCGTGCGGTCATGAATGAGGACAAGTTGCAGGCGCTCTTTGGCGCTATCCGCACTATTCTTTTTGCCAAATAATCTTTCGAAGAAGTTCATCTTACTTCCTCCCCGCCAGGCGCTGGATGCGTTCCCATAAATTTCCCTGACTCTCGAGATCAAGGAATGGGACGGTTTCGCCTTTTATACGGCGTGCGATATTTCGGAAGGCTTGCCCGGCGCGACTTTTAGGGTCATAAGCCACCGGCGCGCCGCGATTGGAACTGATGATGACGTTTTCATCCTCAGGCACAATGCCGATCAGTTCGATGGCAAGCAGGTCGAGGACATCTTCAGGCGAGAGCATATCGTTTTTCTTTACAAGTTTTGGATTCAAGCGATTGATGACAAGCTCGCCGGGACCTTTATCTTCCGCTTCCAAAATGCCAATGACTCGATCTGCATCACGCACCGCGCTAATCTCGGGGTTGGTCACAACAATGACGCGATCCGCGGCGGCGATGGCATTCCGAAATCCACGCTCGATGCCAGCCGGCGAATCGATCAACACATAATCACAATCCGCGCGCAAATCCTTGATCAGACGGTTCATGTCACTTGGAGATACAGCATTCTTATCACGCGTTTGCGCGGCGGGGATAAGATATAGATTCGGTGTTTTTTTGTCACGGATCATCGCTTGTTTCAAGCGGCAGCGGCCCTCGATCACATCCACAATATCGTAAACAATCCGGTTTTCCAAGCCAAGGATCACGTCGAGATTGCGAAGACCAATGTCGCCGTCGATACAAACAACTTTCGACCCGCTCGTGGCCAGCGCGACAGCGAGGTTGGCAACCGCGGTGGTTTTTCCAACTCCACCTTTTCCTGATGTAACGGTAATGACTTGTGCGGGCATATTGTTTTCCTAAATGACAAAATGTAACGCGACATTCATGTCGCCTTGCTGAGGTAAAGCGAGATAAATCTCGCGTTACGAAATTGCTTAACCAGGCGACCAGAATTCAGCCTGCAGTTTTCCATTTTCATTGATACGTGCAATCTCAGGTCTCGGGTTTTGTTGTGGGCTTAACATTGCCGAGGCTTCGCCTGCGATCCGCAACTGGGTTGGTGAGAGATCCAACGCACAGATCACTGCAGCGGTGTTGCCCTTTGAGCCGGCATGCACCATGCCGCGCAAGCGACCCCAAATAATGACATTGCCTTCCGCCACGATCTCAGCCCCCGGGTTGACATCACCGAAGACAACTACATGACCTGCAAATTCTATGCGCGTGCCAGAGCGGAGAGTTCGGTCAAGGAACAAGGCTGTATCTTCACCCAGATCCGTGACTGCGAATTGACGGGCTTCCTCAGGTCGTGGTTTGGAGACGCGCGTGGCAAGCCCAAGCAGCTGGGCGGTCTTTTCGGTTGTAGGTGATTCGCTGATGACTGCCCAAAGAAAAATGCCACGCTCTGAAAGCTGGTCCCGCAAATCCACGAGGTCATTGACATGCAACACCTGGCTGGCAACATCCAACGCCAGACGCGCGCCTTTAAAAAAAGCAGGTTGCGCGTCCACTTGCGTGAGAAAGGCGGTTCGCTGTTCATCCCAGGGCGCATCATCCAATGAAACGAGCAGTCCATCACGCAAACCTTTGATTTGGATCGAGGAATTTGTCTCAGTCATAAAAAATAACCATGCGATGATAAATTATAGCATGAGTACATATTGGAAATTATCCCCCGCCGGTTTGCGCGAGGTCAATGGCTTTTAGTTCAAAGTATGCCTGCAGGACACGCGCAACGATGGGTGCGGCTACGCTGCCGCCTTCGCCGCCATTATATGCAAATGCCAGAACGATAATCTCAGGATCATCAAATGGCGCATATGCCAGGGTCCAGGCATGCGTAGGCCATAAACCGAAATCACAACGATTGGCTTGACGCGCGACGTCATCACAATATTCGGCGGTGCCTGTTTTCCCGGCAACTGCAATGGAGATGGGATAATCCACATTGAAAATCTCATGTAGGGTTCCCAGTGGGTCTTCGGTCACGGCCATGCGTGTCCCTGTACGGACTGCTTCGATCGTGGACGTTTTAATAACTTTGAGCTGACCGGTGGGGTCGCAATAGCCAACTTCACAATTAAAAATTTCGATTCTTGGATCGACCGTAACATCCCATTTCATGTTGGGTGTGAATGGCGAGATTTGATAACTGCCCTCGGGAGGCGCATCAAGCATCTCCGTAGGTCTGGCCACATTGACCCAAACAGTTCTCGTGCGTCCATCATCATCCACAATTTCACTACCTTCGTAAACCTCAAAAGCAACGGGGTCGAACCAGGCTGAGATCACGCGTCCTTCACTATCCTGGATCTCGCGAATAATCGTCGGTTGCATAAGTTTGCCGCGATTCGCGATTGTGGCACCAGACATCAGGACCTGAAGCGGCGTGACCGTTACATATCCCTGCCCCACACTGGCAATATATGTATCACCGGTTGACCAGTTCTCGCCCGTATTAATACGCTTCCATTGCGGTGTTGGAATAAGACCATTCTCTTCACCGGGCAGTTGAATTCCAGAGCGCTCACCATATCCCAACGCGCGCGCATATTGTCCCAGCCTGAAGATGCCCAGTCCTTCTTCGATTTCATCTTCAAATCCGCCGCCTAATTTATAAAAACATACATTGCTTGAATAAGCGATGCAACGGAAAAAATCCAGGGATCCAAAACCGGCTTCGTTGATCACACCGCCACCACGGTCATAGATCCAATCCACGAAAGGACGCACGTTGCGGCCCGGAATGCATAGATCATTAGGTGAAAATCTTTCACACAACTCCAATTTACCAGGGGTTTCAATAATATCACCAGGACCGACTACACCTTCATTGAAAGCACCTGTGGCAGTGGAAAGTTTGAATACGGAACCAGGAGGCAACTCTGCAGATATCGCATTATTTACCAATGGGCGGCGCGGGTCCAGGCTTATTTGTTCATAGTAATAACCCGGAATAAAACGCGCCATGCGATTGTTCTCAAAGGTTGGATACGAAACCATGGCAAGGACTTCGCCGGTCTTTGGGTTCATGGCTATGACCACCCCACTGGAAATGCGCATATAACCGTAGAATCTGTTATTCCAGTAATCGATCTCGTCGGTGAGTGCGGTCTCAGCTATCTTTTGGATACGGGTATCAATTGTCAGAACAACATTATTTCCAGCCTCAGTTGCCATGGGCGGCTCCAGGTTACGAAGCACCTGTCCGGCTACGTCCACTTGCACCACGCGCAACCCATTCCTGCCAAGCAGCACATCGTCCATGGATGTTTCAACCCCGGCATAGCCGATCTTGTCACGGTTGGCGACAAAGCCTCGTTCTTCAAGAGCAGTTTCTTGCGACGCGGGAATCGGTCCGAGAAAACCGATAATATTTGCAGTTAATGAGCCTGTCGGATAATCCCGAATCGGTTCGATCTCAACTGCGACACCGGGCCAATCGACAGATTTTTCGCGAATGGCGCGCGCAAGTTCTTCCCCGATATTACATTTGATGCGGACAGGTGTATAAGGCGCGATCGAGTCGCCCAATTCAACGATCTGGGCAATACCAGGTCCTGGCACACACGCGCTGAAAAGTTTTGCGAATTCCACATCCCCTTCGTTGACCGGAACATCGAGCAACCGGGACAATTCACGATAAATATTTTGAATATCAGCAACATCATCCGGCAAACCAGCCGGTGTGATTACAACGTTGTAGGAGGCTACATTGCGCGCAAGGATATAACCATTACGATCATAAATAATACCGCGCGAGGCGGGTTCACTGATATCAGTGGTGTAATTATCTATCGACTGTTCCATCCAGGTTTGCACTTCCACAACTTGCAAGGAAAGCAACCGATAGACGAGGATGCCCAATACGGCAATAATTAATCCGTAAACAATCACCGTCCGCCACAATGGAACTTCAAACTTATTAACTGATTGCGAACTCATTCAACCTCCAGGGTAGGGTACACCCAGCGAGCCAGGTCGCGCATTACGGCATACACTGGAATTGCGAGAAGCATATTTAATAAGATGCCCGGCAAGGTCAGCAAGCCAAACACATCAGCCACCGGCAGAGAGATTACCATAAAACGCAATTCCACCAAAGTGAAAACGCTTAATCCAAGCGTGCCAAGAAAAGTTATACTGAACATGGCAAGCAGGGGAGCCTGCCAGACCCGTCGCTGTAATAGCTGTGCCAATGCCACCACCAGAAGGTAACTCATCAGCGGGGCAAACCATGATAGCCCGGAAACAAAGCCAACCAAAACGCCCATTGCAACTGCCCAGTGCCAGGCAGTTTCCACCTCGTCCTGCAATGCCCACGCTGCGAGCATAACCAATGGAAGATCAGCAAAACCCTTAAGTACAGCAATATTGCTGACGATCGAAGATTGCAGGATGACAGCCAACAGTATTACAGGGATCGCGATTAAATTACGCATTCGATTTTATGGAAGCGGGATAAGGGGTGAAAAATCCACTGGCTTAAAATTAACAATGACGAGCACAATTTGAAGACGGTTAAAATCCACAACCGGTTGAACAGTGGCTTGTTGGAACAGATCAAAATCACGCTTGCGGGGGTTGACAACCTGACCAATGATCAAATCGGGGGGATAACCGCCGCCCAAGCCAGAGGTCAACACAAGGTCTCCTTCTTCAAGGGGTACATCCTGTGGAATTAAATCAAGGGTTACATCACCGGTCACAGAACCGACGAGCGAAGCATCCACCTCCGCATTCTGAAGGTGAACATTAACATTGGAAGCGGGGTCAGTAATCAGCTGGACTCGCGCCGCATCCGCGATGACCGCATCCACGCGGCCCACCAGGCCTTGATTCGTAACCACAGGCATACCGCGTTGAATCCCATCGTTGGAACCGCGATTAATGATCACATATTGCAAAAACGGACTGGGGTCGCGCCCGATGACTGCCGCGGCCCTGTATGCATTTTCCGTGTTAGCACGCGAAAAATCTAAAAGTTCGGCAAGGATCTGCGTCTCCCTTACTTCCTGCTGCAACTGAATGACCTGTGCCTGCAACTCGGAAACATCCGCTTCCAATTCTGAATTACGCTGGCGCAAGGATGCGATATCACGCGGCGACGTTAAAAAATCCTGTAAAGCTACAAAGCGCGATGAGAACCATGATTGGACAGTAATCAACGATGAGGTAAAAACATTCGAATTACTGCTAAAGTACCCTCCCAGTGCAAGTGCCATGATCCCCCCCACGACCAAAAAGATGATCGTTGTTTGAAGCGTGCGTGAAAATAAATTTCTCATGTCAGTGTACAGTCAATCATTGCCACGGACGGCAATTTTGAATCAAATGTTATGGCGCGTGCTGCCGCGTTCAAGACCGACCAGGTACCGGCTCAACACATCAAAATCTTCAAAGACCATGCCCGCGCCGCGCGCAACGCATGTAAGCGGATCTTCAGCCACCCATACGCGCAAGCGCAACTCATCGGTCAACCGATCAGCAAGCCCCTGCAACAAACCACCGCCGCCCGCAAGGCAAATACCAACATCCATCAGGTCTGACACAATCTCAGGCGGAACCTCGTCCAACGCATCGCGGATCGTATCCACGATCACCTGCACAGAACCTGCCAGCGCTTCACGCATTTCAACCGAAGAGACCTCAATGCTCTCGGGCAAACCAGTGACAAGATTACGCCCGCGTACTTCGATCGTTTTTTCAGGTTGAAGCGGATACGCCGACCCGATCTTCCATTTGACCTGTTCAGCAATACCTTCACCAATTAACAAGTTATATTTATTTCTCAAATACTGAACAATGTCCTGATCCATTTCATCGCCAGCCACACGCAAAGACCGGGACGCCACCACACCACTCATTGACATGACTGCAACTTCAGTGGTGCCTCCACCGATATCCACAACCATACTGCCTTTGATCTCAGCGACGGGCAGCCCCGCACCTAACGCCGCCGCGATCGGTTCCTCGATCAAATAAGCGACACGCGCCCCTGACGCCATTACCGCATCATACACCGCGCGCTTTTCAACTTCCGTCACGCCTGTCGGAATACCCACCACCACGCGCGGACGCGGCAAAGGCACCACACTTTGCTCATGCACACGGCCGATAAAATACTCCAACATCACCTGCGTAATATCAAACTCAGCGATCACCCCATCGCGTAATGGACGAATCACAGCTACATTTCCAGGTGTACGCCCAACCATCTCCTTGGCTTCCAGGCCAATGGCTAACGGTTGTCGCAATCTTTTATCAATTGTCACCCAGGATGGCTCATTAATAACAATCCCCTTACCGCGCACATTCACGAGTGTATTTGCGGTTCCAAGGTCTATTGCAATATCAAGAGAAAACAGGCCCAAAAGCCAGTTGATCGGATTAAACGCCAAATCAGGCTCCTCAACGAGGGATCAAAGCAGGTAAACTTGCACGAGTATTATACCTAACAATTCGTATCCTCGTGACGGGCAAGCGTGTTAAAATAAATCAAAAGAGTAACAGTTTTCCAAAATCCCAAGGAGAAACCATGTCAAAAATCGCTGTTGTCACAGATAGTACAACCTATATGCCGGCCGATTTGGCAAAAAAGCACAATATCACCATCGCTCCACAGGTTTTGATCTGGGAAGGTAAAACCTACCGGGACGGTGTGGATATACAATCGAATGATTTCTTTACCCGGCTCAAAACCGCAAAGGTCATGCCAACCACATCACAGGTTGCGGTGGGAGATATGCAAAATATATTCCAGAGCCTAGTGGATCAGGGCTTTGATGTATTAGGCATTTTCGTTTCATCCAAACTCTCAGGCACGAACCAATCCGCAAACCAGGCGCGTGAGATGATGGGCTCAGCCGGCGAAAAGATCAATATTGTAGATAGTCTATCCACCGCCATGGCGTTGGGGTATCAGGCACTAAGTGTGGCACGCGCTGCAGAAGAAGGCGCCAGCCTGAAAGATTGTATCGCCCTGGCTGAAAAATCCCGCGAGCATGGCGGCGTAGTCTTCGCAGTAGACACATTAGAGTTCCTACATCGTGGTGGCCGCATTGGTGGCGCACAGCGCTTTCTCGGCACTCTTTTGAATATGAAACCAGTCCTTGAATTGAAAGATGGACGCGTTGAACCTGTTGACCGCATTCGCACCAAAAGCAAGGCATTGGATCGAGTGCTTGAGTTGGTCGTCGAACAGGTCAAAGGTAGAACCCCGGTACGCCTTGCAACCTTGCACGCCAATGCCGCTGAGGAAGCAAAAGGCTTGCTGGCAAGAGCCGAAAAAGCATTGAATCCAATTGAAAGTATTTTCTCGGAAGTCAGCCCTACAGTTGGAACACACACCGGTCCTGGAACAGTTGGACTCACTTTCATGGCAGGGATGTAAAAGACAAAATCCCCTCTCACAAAAGAGAGGGGATTTTATTCAAGTGTATAATTCAAGCATGGAACATCCGGACCCTCTGGTGATCGGCATCGCAGGCGGCTCAGGCTCGGGCAAAACAACTGTGGCTCAGGGAATCCTTCAACGTGTGGGACCAGACCGCATCGCCTTCCTTCAACATGATTCATACTACAAAGACCTAAGCGGACTTCCTCCCACCCAGCATGCGGAAGTCAACTTCGATCATCCCAACTCACTTGAAACAGAATTGCTGATTCAACACATCGCCTCTCTGCGCGACGGGAAACCTGTTGAGGTCCCGATCTACGACTTCTCCACGGACAGCCGCACCAGCCAAACATTCACGATCAAGCCACGCAGGGTTATCATCGTGGAGGGAATACTCATTTTCACTGAAGCCGCATTACGCAATATGTTTGATGTAAAGATCTTCGTTGATACCGATTCTGATCTTCGTTTCATTCGCCGCCTGGAACGCGATATTTCAGAACGCGGCAGAATGACCGAGTCGGTAATCAAACAATATATGCACACGGTCCGACCCATGCACCTGGAATTCGTTGAACCATCCAAACGCTACGCCGATGTCATCATTCCGCAGGGCGGATTTAATACAGCCGCGCTCGATATGGTCGTCGCGCGCATTGAAGCACTGTTAAAATAAACCGCAGGGGCGGGTTTTTCGCCTGTGAACAGGGCGAGAGAACCTCGCCCCTACATACATAACCAAGGAGATAAAATGGCAAAACAATGGTCAAAACCACCAGCAATGCAAATCGATTCGAAGAAAAAATACAAGGCTCACATGGAAACAGACAAAGGCACCATGGTCATCGAACTCTTCGCAGATAGGACCCCGAACACGGTGAACAGTTTTGTGTTCCTCTGCCGTGAAGGCTTTTATGATGGTGTTATCTTCCACCGCGTCATCGACAATTTCATGGTGCAGGGTGGCGACCCCACCGGCACAGGCACTGGTGGACCCGGCTACAAATTTGGCGATGAGTTTCACCTAAGCTTGAAACACGACAAGCAAGGCGTCCTTTCCATGGCAAACGCAGGACCCGGCACGAACGGCTCACAATTTTTCATTACACACGGACCAACTCCGCACCTGAACAACAAGCATAGCGTCTTTGGTCAGGTTGTGGAAGGCTTGGATGTACTCATGTCCATTCCAGCACGTGACCCAAATAACCGCAACGCCCAGGCAGTGAAGATTATCAGTGTCACCATCGAAGAAAGCGAATAAGCAGGAATCAACAAAGAAAACCAAGAGCGCACAGCAGGTTGCAAAGAAAACCTCTGTGCGCTCTTCACGCGCCGCAACGAAAAAGACACGCGTTCAAAAAATCAAAATAGCAAAACCAATATCATCACAATCTGAAACCATCGCCGCCACAAATCCTCAAATTTTTCAATCAGATATTCAAAGCATACCAAAAAGCTCAAACCTTCAAACCAACATTTTACGCATTCTTGCTTTGCTCGCAGTTGTAGCCATAACTTTGTATATTATCTCCATTGGTGACCGTGTGAATGAATTCAAAGAATACGGATATTTTGGTATCTTCATTGTCGCCCTGCTTGCCAATGCCACGGTATTCATCCCGGCACCAGGTCTCGCGATCATCTACGCCATGGGCGCAATCTTCAACCCAGTGTATGTGGGTCTCGCGGCAGGCACCGGTGGAGCAATTGGTGAACTTTCAGGCTATCTCGCTGGTTTCAGCGGACAAGCCATTGTTGAACGTAGTGATGTCTATACTCGCACAAAACCGTGGGTGGAAAAATACGGAGGCTGGGCAATTTTGGTTTTATCTGCCGTCCCCAATCCATTCTTCGATGTGGCAGGTTTCGCGGCTGGTATCGCCAAAATGCCCCTGCGCACATTCCTACTTTCGGTTTGGATTGGTCAACTCATCAAGATGACAATCTTTGCTTATGCAGGTAAATTCTCAATAGTGGCATTGTCAAATTTCGTAAAATAACATGACACTATGCTCATACGAGGTCTGAGACTCCATATGAGCATTATGACAAAAGGAGCACACCATGGCTGAAAATCAAAAATTGGATTCGTATCTTGAAAAAAATCTCGATCGGAGCATCGCCGAACTTTCAAAACTCGTCGCTCAACCAAGCATCAGCGCGCAGGGAATTGGATTGAAGGAATGCGCCAGCCTTGTCGCAGAGATGTTACGCGCCCGCGGCTTCACTGCTGAAATCATGGACACAGATGGCGCGCCGGTTGTCTTCGCGGAACGTAGAGGCAAAACAGACAAGACCTTGTTGTTCTATAACCATTACGATGTGCAACCGCCTGAACCACTCGAATTATGGGAGTCACCTCCCTTTGAACCGAGTCTCCGTGAAGGCAAACTTTATGGACGCGGCGTCAGTGATGATAAGGGTCATATCGTAGCGCGCCTGCATGCGCTGGATGCGCTCCTTGAAACGGAAGGCGAATTGCCCTGCAACATCAAATTCATCATTGAGGGTGAAGAGGAAACAGCCAGCGCTCACTTGCATGAATTCATTCTAAACAACAAGGAAAAACTAAAAGCCGATGCCTGCATCTGGGAGTTCGGTGGCGTGGATCATCGCGAAGTACCAATGCAATATTTGGGACTGCGCGGCATTTGTTATGTGGAACTAAGCGTGGAGACTGCCACAACAGATGTTCATTCAGGACTTGGCGGTTCGATCCTCCCGAATGCTGCCTGGCGTTTAATCTGGGCTTTATCCACACTGAAGGGACCCGACGAGCGCATCCGAATTCCTGGCTTCTATGATGGAATCGTTCCACCTACTGTGCGCGACCGCGAAATCATGGATGCACTCCCGGATGTTGCTGATGAATATAAAAGACGATTTGGTGTAAAAAGTTTTATCAAAGGACTAACAGGTGGCACGGACTTAAAAATGGAAGAGGTTTTCACGCCCACCTGCACCATCTGCGGACTCACCAGCGGATATCAAGGTCCGGGCTCCAAAACTGTTCAACCCGCATTCGCCTCCGCCAAAGTGGATTTTCGACTCGTGATCGGACAAATGCCTGAAGACATTCTCAAGAAACTGCGCGCCCATCTCGACGCAGGAGGCTTCAGTGATATACAAATAAAATATCTAGGCGGCGAACCAGCGGCTCGGACAGATCCAGATGACAGCTTCGTTAGAACCGTGGTACAGTCTGCTGAAGATGTCTATGAGTTTCCCATGGAATTAGTCCCGACAGTGGGTGGGTCAGGTCCCAGTTATCCATTTGTATATGATTTAGGTTTGCCCGTTGCGACTGCCGGGCTTGGCCATCCCGATACCCATGCCCACGCACCCAACGAGAACATTCGTGTGGATTTATATCTCAAACATGCCCGCCACATGGCGCGCGTAATCAAAGAGTTCGCGAAACAATAACTCAAACCATATTATTTACTCACTTATGCAAAACATCCCGAAGGGTTTCCCTGAAAAACCTTGTTGAGTTGTTCAAACATTCGGGACGGTGCGCAACATCAGTTGTTTATTGAGGTAATCGAAAATGAAAAACAATACATCTGAACCCTTCAAAGACGACGATCTTGCAATTCCCAACCGAACTCTGGGATTATTCCTGATCAGCATTCTAGGCTTGTTTCTGGAATTGCTTTTTATTCGTTGGATTGGCACAGAGATCCGGATTTTTGCATATTTACAAAACACAATACTCGTCGCTTGTTTCCTTGGGCTGGGATTAGGGATGTTCACTTCATCCAGGCCCATCGAACTTAAACAAAGCCTTTTACCAATGACATTTCTCCTAGCTTTGATGGCAATCCCTATTACCCGATCGGCTCTGGGAGTAATCAGTGAAATGTTAAGTGTATTAGGCGACCTGGTTATTTGGTTTAATGGAGTTACAAATGACATTAAGCTCACCATACTCTTCCTTGTCATAGGTCTGGCATTAACCTATTTCACTCTCACTTTAATTGTCGATATCTTTGTACCGATTGGCCGAATATTAGGCCGTTTGATGAATACCCATTCAAACCCGATATGGGCTTATTCCATCAACATATTTGGAAGCATTCTCGGAACATGGTCGTTTGTGATCCTTAGCTACTTTTATCAGCCTCCATTTTCCTGGTTTCTGATCATAGGCGTATTGATAGCGATTTTCATTGTATGGTCGCACAAAAACACAGGATTAAATTTTGCATTACTTGCGATCATCGTGGTGCTTGCATGGTTTTCGGGCCGGACCACTGGTGCAATCAGCACAGTCTGGTCGCCCTATCAGAAATTGGTATTGCGAGAAGCTCAGGGCAACGAGATCGGGGATTACATCATTGATGTAAATAATGTTGGCTATCAAGGAATGATTGATTTAAGCGATGAGAATATCTCAGCCAACCCGGAAATTTATTCACCAGAATTAAAGGGATTAAGTCAATATGATATCCCCTATTTACTGCACCCCAACCCAACAACCACTTTGATTGTTGGAGCCGGATCGGGAAATGATGCGGCTGGCGCTTTACGTAATAATGTAAAGAAAGTTACGGCAGTTGAGATAGATCCTGCCATCATTGTATTTGGCAAAAGTCTCCACCCAGAAAAGCCTTATTCATCACCCAATGTTCAAATCGTCAATGATGATGCGCGTTCATTTTTCGCGACCACCAGCGACAAATACGATGTCATATCCTTCGGATTGTTGGATTCGCATACAACAACCGCCATGACTAATGCCAGATTGGACCATTACGTTTATACAAAAGAGAGCATTATCCAGGCAAGATCAAAACTTGCTGATGGCGGCGTAATGGTGCTAACCTTTGAAGCCCGAAAACCTTATATTGCTGATCGAATTGAAATAGTCCTGGAGGAGGTTTTCGATCAACCACCCCTGGTTTTTATCATTCCAGGCAGTTCCTACGGTTGGGGCGGAGTTATGTTTATCACCGGCGATCTTGAAAATGTTCAAAAACAACTTGATCAAAATCCACGCCTGGCCGCTTACATAAAAGGGCAACAGGCTGCTTATCCAATTAGCTGGTCCCATCAAACAAAAATAGCCATAGATGATTGGCCCTATCTGTATCTTGCATCACCCAAAATACCCACGCTCTATTATCTCCTCATTGGGCTTATGGCTCTCATTTTCATAAGAAGTTCCAAAAAATGGCAAGCCAGTATCAATGTTTCATTTGCCAATCGTAACTTCTGGCATTTCTTCTTTCTAGGTAGCGCATTCTTATTACTGGAAGTACAAAATATCAGTAAAGCATCGGTCGTTCTTGGGAACACCTGGCAGGTCAATGCTGTGATCATATCCAGCATCCTCGGTATGGCATTGCTGGCAAATTGGGTTGCCTCCAAATTTCCCAGGATTCCCCTTGCACCTGTTTATCTGTTGTTGATTGGCAGTGCGCTCGGCTTATATTTCATTGACTTGGCCAGGTTTGGCTTTTTACCCTACACTACAAAAGCCTTCATTGTCGGCTCACTCACCAGCTTGCCTATGCTATTTAGCGGAATTGTGTTTGTCCGCTCATTTGCTGTGGCACAGGAAAAAAGCAATGCCCTGGGCGCCAACTTGATTGGAGCATTGGTTGGCGCGTTGCTTCAATCAATTACATTTATTGTCGGCATCAAGGCTTTGCTCCTTGTGGTCGCAGGTTTTTACCTGCTCTCCCTATTCACCGCACCCTATCAACAGACCGTCCCTGATCAAATAAAGTGACCTAAATCACTCCTATTCAATGACATTCTTTTTATAAAACGAACATATAATGACCGTATAAGTTTTTATGTACTGGAGGTAAAAATGTTAGTCGGTGAAAGAATGTCCCGCCCTGTGATTTCGGTGTCGCCAGATGCGCCCATCAATGACGTGCTTGCAATGTTCAAGAAAGAACACATCCGCCGCGCACCCGTTCTCAAGGATGGTAAATTGGTTGGCATCATCTCTCAAGGAGATTTGCTGAATGCATCCCCCTCGTCTGTGACCACATTGAGCGTTTGGGAGATGAATTACCTGCTTAGTAAAGTAACGGTAAAACAGGTGATGAGCAAAAAGGTATCCACTGTGGATATAGATACGCCCATCGAAGAAGCCGCGCGCATCATGGCAGATAATAAAATAGGCGGCATGCCGGTGATGAACAACGGCCGTGTCGTTGGCATGATCACAGAAACTGATTTGTTCAAAGTCTTCCTTGAGCTCATGGGTGCACGTGATAAAGGCATCCGCGTAACTGCGACGATTGATGATAAACCCGGAGAATTAGCCAAGGTAACCAAAGTCATCGCCGATGCAGGCGGAAATTTTGTCTCATTTGGCTTTTTTGCCGGTCAGGATGCCAGCACCAAAGTACTCACATTCAAAGTGGAAGGCATCAAAAAAGATGAGGTCAAGCGGATACTTGCCAATACAGTAAAAAAGTTTTGGGATATCAGACAAAGCTAGAAAACAATCAAAAAGATGCACCGCCTAATGGCGGTTTTTCTTTTTTGGTTCGACAGGTTTTACAACTTCTTTTTTCGTTGTTTCCCCGGCTTTCAACTCAGTTATTTCGTCATTGGTCAAAAATCGCCATTGACGCGGCTTGAGTCCACCAATGCGCAATGTCCCAATTCGAATACGCAGAATCCTTACAATGGGCAGTCCCAATTGTTTACACGTCTCACGGATTTGACGCTTACGACCTTCACCCATGATGACCCGCACCCAGGCGCCTTTGCCTTGTCCCGTCTCGTAGCGGACATCAACGGGCTGAGTCTTGTAGCCATCTTCAAGCACGACCCCTCTGCCCCACGCATCAACCTGCTCCCGATCCGGACGCCGCGCCAACAGGACGCGGTATTCTTTTTCGTGACCATAGCGTGGATGCGTGAGTCGGTTTGTCAGGTCGCCATCGTTGGTCATTAAGATCAGACCTTCGCTCTCGAAATCCAGCCTGCCTACCGGGAAAATATGACCTGGCAATTCGATCATATCCCGGACCGTTTTGCGGTCATCGCCTCTTTCACTCTCTACAGTTGATAACACATTGCGCGGCTTATACAATGCAACATAGATCATGGACTCCGCCGCGGCGAGGGGTCTGCCATCTACGGTAATTTTGTCAATGGCGGGATCAGCCTTTTGTCCAAGTTCGGCTAGTTTCCCGTTCACGCGCACGCGTCCGGCGGTGATAAAATCTTCACAGGCGCGGCGGGAACCGTAGCCTGCTTGCGCAAGTATTTTTTGTAAGCGTTCATTCATAGTGGAGGAATTATAACCGTTCAAACTGAGGTAAGATACTCAAACACAGCATCAAACAAAATCGTGAGACCTTTTTGTGCTGGACGCAATTCACTCGCCATCCGCCACGTTCCACCCGACAATTGATCCGCAATCGAAAACATCGCCATGGCTGACAGGTTCATCGAACGCGCAACAGACAACATCGCGGCGGCTTCCATATCAACAGCAAGGACGCCCTCGCTTTGATGCTTCAGCACATCTTTACGCAATTCACGGAATGGAGTATCGGTTGTCCAGGTTGTGCCGAGGACGTGAGAATGGTTTTGTTTGGTGAGAATATTGCCTACCCTGTGTGACATTTCTTCCGAAGAATCAACAGTAAAATTTGGGGACAAATAATGGTGTGAGACTCCCTCCCCTCGAATTGCATTTGTTGAAATCACGAGACTGCCTGTGTTCAACTTAGGTTGCAGTCCGCCAGCCATACCGATCAATGCAAATTGTTTTACACCGAGAGCGGCAAATTCATCGGTTAATCCCCCAATAACCGGCGCGCCGATTCCAAAACCCGTGGAGAAGGCGATTTGTCCATTTGTTCGTTTGAACAAATAGAATTCACCGAGAAAGCCTTTGATGCGCTTCGTTGAATGATGACGAAGAACATAATCTGCCAAACTTTTCTGTGGCGCAAAAATAACCGCGTGCGGTGGAGGAAAGTCTGATAACTGGCCATTCGCGCGGCGATAAGCAAGGAGTTCGGATGGTTTGAGGACGGGGTCAGAGGCATTAGTCATTTTGAATTTTGGTTGTTATTGTAGGGGCGAGGTGACCTGCCCTTCGTTGGAATAAAATAAAAACTCCTGCCTGGATTATCTCACCGATCAAAGCCGCATAAACTGCTCCATTCAGATCGTATGTTGATATCAACCAGGGATATAACACAAGAAAAACCGCGAATGAGATCAGCGTGGCTTTGACCAAAGTATTTTCCTGTCCGCGTGCGATCAAGTCATATGAAATAAAAGAGGAAATCGTATAAGGTACGAGGCTCCAGCCGAGCAGGGCGAGCAAATTGATCGCCAGGTAAAACGTTTCTCCGTAAAGGATTATTATGATGCTGCGAGAAAATATGGCAAGTCCGATCGCCATGGTTAGGCTGAATGCCATAATAAGGAAAAATCCTTTGCGGAAACTTTGTTTTGACTCTTGAGTCCCCCGTGAGATAACGGGCAATAACGCGCCGAGGATGGCATAATGTCCGAGCTTCAAACCGTCTACGAGGCGCGTAACGGCAGAGAAAATGCCTGTCGCCGAGTCGCCTTTCAGTACAGAGATTGTCAATATGCCAAGGCGTTGTGAAAGGGCGAGAAGAATCGTCAACGCGGCGAATGGCAGAGTCAATTTGAGGAGTGGAGAAATATTTTTGAATGGGAGCAGGCTGAAGTCGGGAAGAACGGTGAAACATATCCAATAGGAAAGTGCGGCGATAAGGAATTGTCCCACGAGGAGGAAAAGGCAGAGAGTCCAGATGTCAAGTGAAAAATATGCGGCGATGATTTGGATAAGACCGTTGGCAAGACTCAGAGTCCAAACCAAATCCATGCGTTCGAAGGCACGCAGGGTTGCCGTTGCAACAGAAAATATCGCAAGTGGAAACAAGACAAGGGAATAAATTAGTAGTGGCAGAGTGGGGTGAAACATAAGTGTGACAATCCACCACAAAGCTGAAAGCAATAGTTGCAGACCCAGCGCGCGTGGAACAAGTGGAGCGATTTGTTTTGTGCGTGCAACTTCACGGATGATGTATGTATCGGTTCCAAAATTCGTGAAGGTGTTGCCGATAAGCACGAGCGCGCCGATGAAGGTGAATTGACCAAAAGCTTCAACGCCGAGATGTCGTGCAATGAGTGCGATGAATAGAATCGCAAGACCTTGTGCGGTGAGACGAGCGAGGAGTAGCCAAAGGGAATTACGATGGAGTGGATTCATTTTTAAATATGAAGGACACAAAGTACACGAAGGTTTAACGCTTTAAAACTTTGAGTACTTCGTATCCTTTGTGGTAAGAAGGTTTTATTTTCGGCGAAGTGTGACGACGGTAAAATCGCCCCAATACTTGAATGGATAACGCGACTCGAGCACATCATCTAGTTTGCTCAGGAATTCAAACATACGCGGACGTTTGATCGCAAAATCCTTGTTCGTGGCGGGCGGTGTAATGACCGAAAGCGCACGCACGGATTCGAGTTGAAAATCTTCTCCCCACGCGGACGCGACTTGTTTGGGTGTGTAGTAATAGACGGGATAATTCAGCCCTTCCTTGTAAACCGTTGATTTGCCTGAGTAGCGCCGCGTGGCGAGTTTGAATCGTCCGCGCAACAACATGGCGGATTCCCATAAACAAAACGGCGGCATCAGCGCCCAGATGATTTTCGCATTGGGTTTGAGTAATGGACGGACTTGGTCGGCGACTAATTTCAAATCTGCTACACAATTCAATCCGCCAAAATTGGAGAAGGTGCAATTGAATTGGTTTTTCTCCAACTTTCCAAGTTCTGTGTATGAAAGATGCTCGAAGGTGGCGCGGGATTGCAACCCGAGTTGTTTGGCTTTTTCCTGCGCACGTTGTAACATACCGTCCGAAATATCAACGCCATGGACAGTGTATTCATGTTGTGCGAACCAGAATGCATCGGTGCCGGTTCCACAGGCAAGGTCCAAAATTCGGGAACCCTGCGGAAGCAGTGATGTCATATGAGCATAGACCTTTTGCCGCATGCGCATGAGGTTGGGGTTGTTCTCAATGAACTCGTCGTATTTATCTGCATTGCGGTCGTAGGCTTCGGCGACGGTTCTGAAAGATTGCGAAAGTACTTCCGGTTTATCCATGATAAGTAAACTTCTCCATCTCACTTATCTCCGTAATAATTGGCTATTTCCTTGCTATCAGTTTTCCAAAGAATTCTCTCTGCAACAACAGTACTCGAAGCGCGAATCTCCCCAGATTCCAATCCTGTCAGAATCTTAGATTCATATAATGACAGGCCAGATCTCGATTCATAGAGTTGGATTACATACACTTGATCAGCTTTTGCGAGGTGAGAATATATATATTGATCATCATATTTATCATCGAGGATCGCATCATGAGATAAAGAGACATACGCAGAAAGTTCATTACGCTGAAAAGGATCATCGGATAAAACCAAAACAACATCATTTCCGCTTAGACGGGATTCAAGCCAAAAACCAATTTTCGCCGGGATGGAGAACTTTGACGCTTGCGATGTAATAGCAACAAAATTTATAGCGGACGGAACATATAGTGGCACAAGAGAAATAGCCAAGGAAACTATGAGCCATTTGTCCCAAATAACTACAGCTGGTTTATCCAACTTTTTCTCGATCGTTTGAAAGACGAACTGAGCTGACTGTTCAAGCCCATATGCGGCGTAAAAAATCAAAAACACCTCCCAGAGGAAGACTTGCCGCAAATTGGTGAAATCCCAAGGTCCCCAAAAAGCAATTAATAATAAATCAAGCAATAGGAAAAACAAGATCCGTAAATGAGAATTGCGTTGCGAACCAGACTTAAATGCCAGCACCCAACCAATTAGCCCGAACACCAATATCCCGGTACCAGCCTGCCACTTAAGAAGATGAATAAAATTACTTGCAAAGCCGCGAATATAATCAATGCTTAAACGAGAAAGAAAACGGTCAGTCAAATATGAACTATTAAAGCCAGTGGTAAAGTTTAGGATGCTATCCAATCGTACAAACAAACCTCCTGGCTCCGATACGAAGAACACAAGCCAACCCAAAGGTGCAAGAATTAAAAGAACAATTCTAAGGAGTGAAGGTGTAAATTTGTTAATGGACCTAAGTCTGAGGTATCGCACACCTTCCTCTGATACAAACACAACAGCTAGAAGCCAGCCTTCATAGCGAGTTAAGCAAGCTATATTAACAACCAATGAACTGTAGTAAAAAGAATGACCACCATTCGGGGAATTTTCTCGCAAACCCAACGCAAGAAAGACAAGACCAACAAACAGCACCTCTGGATATGGCACTGTAGCCAATGCTGTATACACGAGATTGGTCCCCAACAAAATCAAGGCAAACAAACCAGTTAAGTTGGAAAAGAAACGACTTGCTAAAAAATATATACAGAATAAAGTACAGACAGCTATTAACGACAAAAGGCTGCGAAGTAATAGAAGATCGCCGCCAATTTTCCAGATAACAAAAACTAGAGTCTGCATAACCGGCGGCAAGTATCCAAGCAATATCTGATTGCGTAATGCCAAACGATCATGTGCGTCACTCCAATATACAGTGGGATAACTTATCGCCAAGCCAACGTAAAAAAAGAAAAACAAGGCACACAACAAAATCGAGACTCTGAAAGCATCGATGCTTTTAATCCTTTTAATAATATCCAAATCGTTGAATTTGGCGTAAGGAAAACTTACAGGCTTATCTGCCATAATTGTATGCAATCCTAAACAATCGCAGATTCGAAATAGTCATTCCCGCCAAATAGATTGGCGTTCGTAAGATGTATTTCCAGTGATGCCTCTTCCAAGCGCGTCGCATTCTAAATTCATAGTGGACTCGTCCATGTAATATCCGATAAAACTCCGTCGGGAATGGACCGCGATATAACATTGCCAGGTCATCCGAGTCCACCCAGTTTTGTTTCTCGCCTAATTCCAATTTGACGCGCTCGAAAAATTTCGTTCCAGGCAACGGATACGATACCGAAATCCCAATGTCATCGGGCGCGCACTCACGCACCATCTTCAACGTCTTTTGCACATCATCCCACGTCTCACCGGGATAGCCAAATTGCAAAAAGAATCCCACTTCGATTCCATTTTCACGTAACAGTTTTGCAGCGCGATAAATATCTTCGACTTTATCGCCCTTCTCCATCGCATCGAGAATCTTTTGCGAACCAGACTCGGCACCGATCCACACCGTTTTACATCCAGACCTTGCCAACGCGGAGGCTGTCTTTTCATTCACCAAATCCGCACGCTGTAAACACTTGAACGGGATCACTCCGTCTGCTTCATTCAACAGCACAGCAAACTTCTCGATCCAATTTGGTTTCAGCCCCAAAATATCATCGGCAAACCAAATGTGATCGGGTGCGAAATTTTCCTTCAGCCATTTCATCTCCGCCACTACGTTTTCGGGCGAGCGTGAGTTATACCGCTGACCCCAGATCGGCTTGGCGCACCAGTTGCAATGATATGGACAGCCGCGCGTCGTCACCATGTTCATCGAAAAATAGCCATGACGATTCATCCAGATCGAACGATATTTTTCGACATCCACCAAATCCCATGCGGGGAAGGGAAGTTTATCGAGATCAGTAATGTCGGGACGACGCGAAGGACGCAACGTATTGCGGGATGCAAGCCCAATAACTTGCCCCGCATCTTTCCCATCCTTCGACTGCGTTGTCGCTCCGCTCAGGACGGGCGATAATTGATTCAGCAATTCGATTAACGTCTCCTCCCCCTCGCCAAGCAGACAATAATCCGCGCCGTGCTCGAGATATTCAGTGAAATGATCGGTAGCGTCCGCGCCACATAAGATGACCGTGCATCCGCGCGACTTTGCCATCTCGATCATCTTGAAGGCGGCTTCACGCATCCGCAACAGACACATCTTGGAAAGATAATTAAAGTTATCTTCGTAAATGACCGCGTATTCAGGTTTATGCTCATTGAGCAATGTCCCCCATTCATCTTCCGACTCAGCCAGCATTGCATCGAATAGCGACACTTCGTATCCATGCTGGCGCAAATAACTCGCCGCATATAAAGTTCCCAGCGGCGGATAGGGTTGCATGGCTTCGCATAGCTTAGGGTCAAAGCGCAGGTAGTAGGATTGTCCCAGGAGGATTTGAGTCATAACCTCGTCCCGTCATTGCGAGGAGCCGATAGGCGACGAAGCAATCCCCGAGATGGTCGTGGGGATTGCTTCGTCGGGCTTCGCCCTCCTCGCAATGACGCTTAATTTCTCCTCAAACACCTCCCGTGTCCACTTGCGATGATGATGGAAATTTCCCTGACAAACTTCTGCGGTAAAGACAGTCTCTTCGCCGAAATCAGCCTGCTTCGAGAAGCGCGCGATCTTGCGGTTCCTTTCCCATGCTTCGAAGCGGTCACCGAGCCTGCCGCGCAGAGGAAGTTCGAATATCCTTCGGACTGAGACTTCCGAAGTCTTGGAGACTTCGGAAGTATGCCATGCATTCGGCAGGATCCCCCCCGCCCAGTGATTTGCTTCCATCACCCTTTGATACACATCCATCCCCGTGACAGGAATCATCTGGCATAACTCGCGAGCGGAGTACAGATCATGCAATGGCCATTCGAGTGCATTCTCCGAGACGATAAGGTTTGGGCAAAGTTCATGACCGAACAAACGCGTTATACGGTTGAACAACAAAGCAAAGGCACGCGCAGTCCACAGTCGATCCGGCACAGTAACAAGCATGTAATCAAAATCAGCATTCTTGGAAATATTCATCACAGCCAATGACCCGGTCAATGCCACCATGCGGATGAATGGCAAGGAACCAAGCAGGCCTCCGTATTTCAAAGCACGCGGCATCAATTTCTTCGAACGCGCTTCGCGTTGCCTGCGAATATCCACGATCTCCGCACGCCCCGCGAGATAGTAAAAATCATCCTTCTTTCCAACTTGTTGCTGCAAAGCATCCAAAGCAACTGACAATTCATCAATATCCGCTCGTATGGGCAGATAGCGATGCAATTCATTCAATCGCAGGGGATATTCGAAGATATCTGAGTACACCAAAGCTTCAAGAACTGCGCGTTCAAGATCACCAGTAAACATATGTTGGGTAAGACTATACTTCCCGCGTAGCCTTCTGTCAAACAAATATTCCATGCGGTATCGTGACATTCATGTCATCGCATTCAAATAAAGATAAATTTCCCATTAAAAAATCCAAACACCCATTGCAAACGTAATGTATTAATGATCATAGTTGTCTTATAAACGTCCTCGTGAGATAATCCGCCCATTAATCCATGCATCTTGCTATTGTCAGTCCGTTTCCTCCCACAATTACTGGTATAGGACAATATGGATACCACGTCACGCGCGCCCTCGTAAAGTCGGGGGCGTTCGCGCGCGTCTCTGTGCTGGCGGGTTCACCTGCCAATGGGAGCGCGCCGAATCATCTCGGCAACACGGAAATAGATTATTGCTGGGCACCCGGTCAATTGAAAGCGCGGACAAGTATTTTGTCACGCGTGAAGCGTTTAAATCCCGATTTGGTTTGGTTCAATTTGGGCGCGTCCATTTTCGGCAAATCGCCATGGACGAATTTATCCGGTTTGCTCACACCCCTGTTGGCGCGCCGAATGGGAATCCCGACCGTTGTCACATTGCATGAACTGGTCGAGTTGACAGACCTGCAAGCGCTCGACGCGCCAGGCGGACCTTTCGCTCTCATGGGCGCGCGACTGCTTACAAATATTACGACACAAGCCGATATCACCTGTCTGACGATGCGCCATTACGCGGACTTGCTTGCTACGCGGCAAGTGGATTGCACCCACATCCCCATCGGCGCATATCACGAACCAGAGTTGTTGCCCGAATTTGACGCGCAGGAATTATTGTTCTTTACGACCCTCGCGCCATTCAAGGGACTCGAATTATTGCTTGAAGCATTTCAACTTTTGCATCTTGAATACCCAAATTTGAAATTGACCATTGCGGGCACAGAGCATGCGCGCTTTCCGCATTACGCGCGTGACCTCAACGAACGATATAAAAATACCGCTGGCATTCACTGGCTGGGTCAAATCATCGAAGATGAGGTTGTGGAATTATTTCGACGTGCAAAGATTGTGGTGTTGCCCTACACAGCGTCAACCGGCTCATCAAGTGTATTGTATCAAGCCGCGACGTGGGGACGCTCGGTTGTCGCATCAGACTTGAATGAAATCCGGGAACTCGTTAGCGAAAGCGATTTGCAGGTGAAGTTCTTCAAAAATGGCGACGTTGCATCGTTGTGCGATTCGATTCGCCAGATGCTTGATTCACCCGGAAAACGCTACAACCAAACCACGCACAACTTCCACGCCATCCAGCACACGCGCCCCTCTGAGACATGCGGAAAATATATCAAAGCCTTCAACCGCGCTTTGGAAAAACGGCGCAGTCCCAAACGGATTCAAATCATCGAGAAGCAGCCTGTATGATGCCGCGCCGCGTTCGCATGGCAATCCTGATCGCACTGCTTTGTCATGGGTTGTTCATCGTCACCGCACGTTACCGCTTGAGTTATGATGCTTTTACTCACATGCTCTTTGCAAATCACTATGCAGAGAATTGGTTCTCATTGTGGGAGACACGCTGGTACACAGGCTTTACTGTTGTTTCATACCCGCCGCTGACTCATCAACTGATTGCGCTATTCGTTCCCGTTCTCGGATTTGACAAAGCCTTTGCCTTGATTCTCTGGTTCGTCACAACCCTTTATCCACTCGGCATCTATGCCTTCAGCCGGATCTTCACAGGGAAATCCTCGGCATCCTATGCCGCACTTGCATCTGCGCTCCTGCTACCCATTTACGTCACCGCACATATCTTCGGTCAATTGCCGTTTCTCACCAGCACACTCTTTGCACTGTTCAGCGCGACGAGTCTTAATCGTTATCTGCGTGAGGGCGGCACCCATAATCTTTTGCTCACAGTTTCGCTTTACACCACAACGATGGCGGCACATCATGCCACTTTGCTTGTTCAACCGTTCTTTATTATTGCAGTTATTGCGAATCAGTTTAACCACGGAGACACTGAGACACCGAGTAAATTAAATCTCCGTGCCTTCGTGTCTCCGTGGTTAGTTTTTCGCCTCATCATCTTCGCCCTCATCACCACTCTCACCAGCCTCCTTGTTATCCTCCCGTTTTGGCAATGGGGGGCAGCGCAAACTATTCAAACACCCATTGACCACCTCTCTCGTCACAATTTCTTTACCAGCCCACTCGCGCCCGCCATCTTTTTGCTCCCTCTCTATGGTCTGCTCATCGCAATCATCCCATTCCTCTTTCGCAAATGGCATCCACGTTTCATCGGTCTACTCATTTCATTCGGCATATTATTTCTACTCGGACTCGGCGGCACAACCCCACTTCCCAGGTTATTCTTCGGCGATGCCTGGGAATGGCTGACCTATGACCGCTTCGCATTTTGGGCATGTCTGACCCTGACTCCCTTTTTTGGGATTCTTTTTATTCAGATGAGGAAAAAACTGCGCTTCATTTCCAAGCCGCTGCCTGCCTCGCTCCGAAAAAACTTAATCCCGGCTCTCGCCTTTTCCATCTTCGCTGCAACTTCGCTTGGCTCCTGGCTGACTCCCTACTTCTTCCGCCTCCAACCTGACCCCATCCACATGCAACCCATCGTGGACTTCCTCAACAAAGACGACCGCTCTCAATATCGCTATCTCACCTTTGGCTTCGGTGACCAGTTCGCTTACTTGAATCTCCTCACCAAAGCCACCACCATGGACGGCAGCTATCACACTGCGCGCACCCTCACCGAGCTTCGCACCAGCGGCATCGGTCAAGTGGATACTTCCTATTGGGCGATGAATGGCATGAATGCCTTAAAACCCATACTTCAAGAATCTGATGAATACGGCGTACGCTGGGGATTCGTAAACCCCAAAACACTTGAATCCATAAAATTTCCCTGGGGGGTGATACGTTACAGTCCATTTGTCCCTATTCTGGAACAACTTGACTGGGTAAAAATCAAAACGCTTCCAAATGGCATTCTAGTCTACGAAAATCCAAAAGCGATATTACCCAAACCATCCAAACCGCCGATTACCAAACCGATCACATCCTTTTCATGGGGCGTGTTCCCGCTCCTGGCTTTTGTGACCGCGTCCACGCTGGGCGCACTACGCATTTATCCCTTTCAAGCAGAAAGAGTTATTCGAAGTCTTTATTCATTACTTATTGGGCTGATCCCAATTGCTCTCTGCTTGTGGGTATACCGTCCCATAACAGAATTTCCACGCGCGCGCGTATATTTCACTTACACTGACGCGCTCTTCTTCTTTTCTGATGCGCTCGTTTTGCTCGCCATCGTTCTTTGGGGCTCAACCAAAATCGCTCAGCCTCCACGCCTCACACCTCCCATTTCACGCCCCTTCTATCATCTTTCCTCTTTCATCCTTTTATTTTCCGCCTTTTGCCTTCTTTCAACTATCAGCATCATCTGGTCACAAGACTGGCGCACATCACTCTATATTTCCCTCCATTTCTGGATCGTCTACCTCCTCATCCTTTCCCTCCGCGCCTGGCGTGAAGTCTGGAAGATTGTCATGTTCGGACTTTGTTCAGCGTTAAGTCTCCAGCTCATTGTGGGTTTTATCGGATTTGCCTTTCAATCCACAGAATTTCTCGCATCACTTAATATGAACTGGCCCGGCACATTGGACCCAGCCATACGCGGCGCGAGTGTTGTGCAACTGGCTGATGGATTGCGAATCCTGCGTGCCTATGGGACATTGCCTCACCCCAACATACTCGGCGGGTTTGCGCTGATCACGTTGCTTGGACCTGCAAGCCTTTTTCTTAAAAAACGAAATTATCCCGCGCTGATTCTATTCAGCCTCGGCATCATCCTCATCGCATTGACTTTCTCCCGTTCCGCCTGGCTAGGATTGGTTGCTTTCATCGCCATACTGATTCTGAAATCAAAATATTTCAACCGCAAGAGGCTTTTCCTACTGATTGCAGTCAGCATTGTCACCATTGCCCTCACACTTTATCCGCTCAGTGAATTGGTGTTCACTCGACTCAGTAATGCGCCGGTCGCCACGGAACAACTGTCCACATTTGGGCGTTCCTGGTTAACACAACAGGCAATTACAATGTTTCAACAGCATCCGCTTACAGGAGTTGGCATCGGCTCATTCGTCATCAACCTTTCGACATACGCAATTGAAGGCGCAATCATTGAGCCGGTTCATAATATTCTCTTACTGGCAGGCTCAGAACTTGGAATATTTGGTGTGCTTCTCGTGCTTGGTCTGTTTATTTCGATCGGATTGAATATCTTCAAAGCACAAACACCCAAAGCGATACTCGCCAGTGCATCGATCACCGGACTCGGCGTCATCAGCCTGTTCGATCACTACCTCTGGACAGTCGCGCCAGGTCGCATCATGCTTGGGTTGGCGCTTGGTCTATGGATTGGACAAATAACCAATGACGCGTGACATCATAGTTAACGGGCGCTTTCTCTCGCGCCGCGTCACCGGTGTGGAAAGATATGGTCGGGAAATCATTTCGTTGTTCCAAGTCAACTACTGGCTTGATCTTACGCGAGCGAATGGCGTGGCAGGTCATGCGTGGGAGCAGTTTATTCTTCCAGCCAAACTTTGGACTCAGACGCAGAAACGAACTACTGCGTTCAAGAACGATTCCATTTTATGGTCACCTGCAAATACTGGACCATTAATGGTTCGCAATCAAGCCTTGACCATTCACGATCTGAGTCCACTGGAACACCCCGAATGGTTCAGGAAAAGTTTTGCAATGTGGTACCGTTTGTTTTTACCGATATTGGCAAAGCGAGTCCGAATCGTTTTCACGCCGTCGGATTATGTAAAGCAAAAAGTAACGAAACGATTCGGAATCAAGAATGTAACCATCACCCCTAATGGAGTGAATATATCCATCTTTCAGCCTGATGCACAACAGAATTCATTTGAGCTTCCAGAAAAATATATTTTGTTTGTGGGCTCGCTACAACCGCGCAAGAATCTGGAAAGTCTCATGCAGGCATGGCATAAAATCAGAAATGAATTCAGCGATACCTGGCTTGTCGTGGCGGGGGAAACGGGCTATGTATTTCGCAGTGTAAAATTCATTGCCGATGAACGCGTGCGCTTTCTTGGATATGTTTCAGATGATGACCTGCCAGGCTTGTACGCAAGCGCCAAATTGTTTGTGCTTCCATCGTTGGACGAAGGTTCAGGCCTATGCGCGCTCGAAGCGATGGCGTGTGGAACTCCGGTCATTATTTCAAACGGCGGCGCGTTGCCTGAAGTCGTCGGTGATGCGGGGCTAATTTTTGATTTATCCAAACCTGATACTCTTCTTACTGCAATAAAACAATGTTTAAACGATAACGATCTTTGCATGTCATTGAAGGAAAAAGGATTGGCGCGCGCAAAATTATTTTCATGGCAACAGACTGCTGAATTAATATGGAGCAAACTTAATGAATGAATTTCCAATGTCCATCGGTAACGCGACATTTATGTCGCTCGACAAACAATGAAATCTGAACCCCGTATCGCATTCGTCATTGATGCGCTTCCCTCACTCGGCGGCGGTGAAAAAGTTCTGTTCACCGCGCTCGAAGCATATCCGAGCGCAGAGATATTCACGCTCGTTTACAACCAGAATCTTTTTACAAACACGCCGATTGCAAACAAAAAAATCAATACATCCTTCATCAACTCCATTCCGCTTGCCCACAAACATCATCGCTTATTTTTACCGCTGATGCCCGCTGCCATTGAACGTTTCAACCTGCGTGATTACGATCTCATTGTTTGCTTTAGTTACGCGGTGGCACATGGCGCGAAAAACTATAATGGTGCGCGTCACATCTCATACACCTACACCCCCATGCGTTACGCCTGGACAGGTCTCAACCTCAACGGGACGCGCACACCTAAGAATTTGATTCTGGATGGATTAATGCAAGCCTTTCGCACATGGGATAGAAAAGCCGCGGCGCGCGTCCATCAGTTTGCCGCGATCTCCCAAACAGTTTCCCAGCGGATAGCGAATTCGTATCAACGCGTCGCGCCTGTGATCTATCCGCCGGTCGAAGTCGAAAGATTCAAACCAAATTCAATCCGCGAAGATTTTTACATCACGATCACGCGCCTGGTTCCGCACAAACGCGTGGATGTTATCGTTCAAGCCTTCTCAAAATTAAATCTCCCGCTTATTATCATTGGCGAGGGGGCTGAATACCCTTGCCTGCAGAAACTGGCGACACCCAATATTCGGTTTCTCGGTTATCAGTCAGATGAGATGGTCGCGGAATTGCTTGGCAAAGCACGCGGCTTCGTCTGCGCGGCGGAGGAGGATTTCGGCATTGCCATTGTCGAAGCGCAGGCAGCGGGATGTCCTGTGATCGCGTATAGTCGCGGCGGCGCGTCGGAGACAGTACTCGAAGGGAGAACCGGCGTGTTGTTCGGCGAGCAGGCCACGGGTAGTCTGATCGAGAGTGTCGAAAAATTCGAGGGGATGAAGTCAAATTTCCAGGTCTTGGAACTCATCCGCAACGCGCACAGATTCAATAAGTCACGTTTTATGGATGAGTTTAAAAAGTTTGTTGAATCGAAAACTTAGGGCTATACTCTGTTCAATTCCATTATTAAATTCAATTACAAGGAGCGCACCCATGTATCAAACTGATATGTATGAAGGCTTGCTCGCAGAAACCATCACGATGACCGGCACCAACGGCGACTCGATCAACGCCTATTTTGCGCGCCCGCTTGGGCCGGGACCTTATCCAGCGGTGGTACTGGCACATCATATGCCGGGCTGGGATCAATGGTATCGCGAGACCACACTCAAATTCGCGCATCAAGGTTATATAACCATTTCACCGAATTTATATTTTCGTTCAGGGCATGGCACACCTGAAGATGTCGCGGCAAAAGTCCGCGCGGACGGCGGCATCCCGGATGATCAGGCAGTTGGTGATCTGGCAGGTGCAATGAAATATGTGCGTGAACTTCCTTATTCAAATGGCAAAGTGGGAATCTTTGGTACGTGTTCAGGTGGCAGACATTCGTATCTCGCGGCTTGCCGGGCGCCTGGCTTTGATGCAATTGTAGATTGCTGGGGCGGACGTGTTGTGATGCCACCCGATCAATTGAATCCCAAGAATCCGGTCTCACCATTGGATTACACAAAGGACTTGCCCTGCCCCATTCTGGGTATATTTGGAAACGAAGATGGCAACCCCACACCAGAACAGGTGAATCAACACGAAGCGGAATTGAAGAAACACGGCAAGGTCTATGAGTTTCATCGGTATGACGGTGCCGGTCATGGATTCTTTTATCATGACCGCTCCGCCTATCGTCAGGCACAGGCAGTTGATGGCTGGCAAAAGACGTTTGCATTTTTGGAGAAGTACCTAATCCCTTCGCGCTGAGCGGAGTGAGCCGTCAGGCGAATGCAGACGAAGCGCGATAACCTTATTATGGAGACTAACATGTGCACAATGATCGTTGAAAAAGTAAAAGTGGATGGAAGCGGCAAAGGCACGAGCGGCTGGTTCAAACTTGAGCAAGCCAATGTCTCATACGATCACCCCTTCAATGCGCCGCTGGAACATGCGCTGAATATTGATTTTGTTAACGAGTCGCAGGGAGTCGGCGCGCGTGTTGCTGTCGAGTTGAGCGAGCAAGCCGCGCGTGAACTGGTCAAAACCATTCTTGCGGTGTTAGATCAGGCAGATGCCGGTGGGCACCTGGCAAGGCGTGCCTGATAGACCAATTATTTGAGCTAAAGATATACAAAAAGGAGCAATGTGATGATAAATTTAACTGAGAAAGACACAAACAAACCGTTAGGTCAAATCAGCGAAGAGCAACTTCAATATTTGATCGACAACCTTGAAGAGGAATGGCTTGAGGATCAAGACTACGCCATCACACCTTTGTTGCTTGTGCACTTTGAGAGCCAGGGCGCGGATGCCGGGCTGATCTCTTTGCTGAGGGATGCTCTTGCAGGACGCGACGAGATTGAAATTGCCTGGAGCAGGTAATTTTTATGTCCAAACAACAAATCTCTACAAACACCGGCGCGACACCCGTTGGAGCGTATTCACAAGGATTACGTGTTGGTGACTTTCTTTTCGTCTCTGGTCAGGGACCGCTTGACCCAGCCACGGGGAAAATTGTCGGCGGGACCATCGAAGAACAAACTGCGCGTGTTTTGGAAAACATCAAAGCGATCCTGGAAGCAGGCGGCGCAACCATGGCTGATGTAATTAAAGTCAGCGCGCACTTGAGCGATCTCTCAAATTTTGCGGCTTACAACAAAGTGTATGCAAGTTATTTCCCCGATCCGAAACCAACCCGCACCACAGTTGGGAGCCAATTGCCTGGCATCATGGTTGAGATCGATGCCATTGCATACGTCGGCAAGGAATAACAAATGCGCGTTGACGAAGTAGAGACACCTGTCCCTGTTGTTGACATTGACCGACTCGAAGCGAATATTTCCCGTTTGCAATCCTATCTGAATAAATATGGTGTTGCCAATCGTCCGCACATCAAAACGCATAAGATTCCAGCGATCGCTCAAATGCAAATGGACGCGGGCGCAGTCGGCATCACCTGCCAAAAGGTCAGCGAAGCGGAAGTGATGGCGGAGGCTGGTTTCACCGATATTTCTATTCCCTATAACATCGTGGGGGAAAGCAAGTTGAATCGTCTCATGCTGCTGGCGATGAAAGTAAATCTCAGCGTGACAGCCGATTCCGCATACGTGATCCATGGTCTCTCAAATGCCGCACAACGCGCGGGACTCTCTCTGACCGTCCTCGTCGAATGTGACACAGGCTTACATCGCTGTGGAGTCCAATCACCTCAGGATGCGGCGGAGTTGGCGCGGCTCGTCAACCAACTCCCTAATGTGAAATTTGGCGGGTTGATGACATACCCCACGAGCGACCAGACCGATATCTTTGTGCGCGAAACCCGCGCACTATTGACAAAAGATGGTTTGCATATTGAAAGAGTCAGTGGTGGAGGTACTCCCGCGATGTGGCAGGTACATGAACATCCTGAAATCACGGAACATCGGGCTGGGATCTATGTGTATGGTGATCGTCTCACGCTTCGTTCAGGTGCTGTGACTCTCGACACCTGCGCGTTGAAAGTCCACACAACAGTTGTCAGCCGTCCCACTCATGAGCGCGGCATCCTCGATGCAGGGAGTAAATCTCTATCAAGTGATCTACATGGCTTGGACGGTTATGGTTATATCTGTGAATACCCCAATGCAAAGATTTACGCTTTATCTGAAGAACATGGTCATGTCGATTTTTCAGCCTGTGACCGCAAACCTGAGATCGGCGAACGACTGACCATCATTCCCAACCATTGTTGCACCGTCACAAGTCTGTTCGATGAAGTCGTTGGCGCACGCGGCGATCAAGTGGAGGTCATCTGGCAGGTCACGGCACGCGGTACTGTCAGGTAAATAAAATCGAAACAACAAGTGGACGGTCAAACAAAACAGAAGAGTCTATTCTGATACCAACGCAAATTTTTCCGTTGACTTGTCCTATAAATATGGCGGGCGTATAATCCGCATATAGGTAATTATACAGAATTTCCGCCGTATAACCACCCTGTACGGGGTTTTATACAGCCGCTGGCTGTATAAATCATAGTTGAACTAAGCGCTTCGCGCAGATCCCCATAGATCATCGAACTGGATAACAAAACCTAATCAGGCTATATTTTCTTTTTGAAATCAA